>Ga0366794_1011_pt1 | contig 39279 bp, 33 predicted proteins | sample BONcelN113001C14_FD_207043 | JGI IMG/M metagenome (GOLD analysis project Ga0366794, IMG submission 207043) | Enriched cells from coal bed in the Powder River Basin, Montana, United States - BONCAT cells N11 rep3 HSBNCT.N11.300.1.C14 ...
CGCAAGGTATCAGACAAGTCGAAAGAGACGTTCAAGCAACGGATACGCCAGCTAACACGTCGATCTTGTGGGCGAAGTATGGCCGAACTGGTCGAGCCGCTGCGTCGCTATATGTTGGGATGGAAGGCCTATTATGCTCTGGCGCAAACACCGCGAATCTGGCGCGAGCTGGATAAATGGCTGCGACATCGCCTGCGGGCCATCCAACTCAAGCATTGGACACGTGGCACAACGATCTATCGCGAACTGCGGGCGTTGGGTGCGTCGAACAAGGTAGCCTTGAAAGTGGCGGCAAATAACCGTCGCTGGTGGCGAAATAGTCGTTACGCACTTAACAGTGTGCTAACAATTGCCTACTTTGACCGCCTTGGCATACCGCGTCTCTCATGACCTCAACTTCTCGAACCGCCCGGTGCGGACCCGCATGCCGGGTGGTGTGGCAGGGGATCGGTCAGTTATACTGGGCGCCCCTATGCCGATTCAAGTCAAAAGAGTTTTAAAACGCCAGCGTGATGTCGATTTCCTGCCCGACTCGTACCGTTTGCGCCTCGCCTGACAACAGTGCATTCATGCCGAACGTGATGCCGCCATCGACTTTGGGATTGCTGCGGTAGCTGCGCAAGATGTCCAGCGGATCGGGGCCGACGATGCCGGTGGCCTGATCGACCGACGGTATCGGGCAGCGCGCACAGGGCTTGACTGGCTTCAGCACTGCTGCGCCAATGCGCAAGCTCTCGATGTAATCCTCTTCGAACGCGTCCACGCCGTCAATCACGATATTCGGACGAAAGCGGTTCATCGGCAGCGCTGCCCGGTCCTGCGCCGCCAGCTTCTGGTTCAGGTCGGTCAGCGATGCTTGCGAGATCAGCAAGAACGGGTAACCATCCGAGAACAGCGCCGGCACATCGGCATGCGCAGTCCAGACAGTGTTCGTGACACGGCTGGCGTGAGGATGAAAGCGCACCAGCCGACACTGCACATCCAATACCTGCGAAAACCAGTGCGCAGTGACCGCATCGCAATCGTATGCGATCAAGGTATCGTCCCAAATCCGCACTTGCAGCGTCGGAGCTTGGTCAGCATCGGGCAGATCGAGCGGAATCTCCAGTTCGAGCATTCCCGGCGCACGCAGTTTCAGTCCGTCGGCGTAGATGCGAGGCGTAATGCGCGCCATCGCCGGGTATTCGCGCTGCGTCATGCAGTTACCCTGCATATCGACCACCATCCACTCGCGGTCGTAGACCAGATCGTGCATCAGGCCGGCCGGCGTCAGCGTCGCTTCACGCAATGCAATCGCGCCGCACGACTTGATCGGATAGAAATTCAGTGCAGTCAGTGTCGCCATGATCTCGCCAGAAGGCCGGTGAAGTTACACGTTGAACAGGAAATTGAGCACATCGCCATCCTTGACCACGTATTCCTTGCCCTCGGCGCGCATCTTGCCCGCTTCCTTGGCGCCGGCTTCGCCCTTGTATGCGATGAAGTCGTCGAATGCGATGGTCTGCGCGCGGATGAAGCCGCGTTCGAAATCGGTATGAATCACGCCTGCCGCCTGCGGGGCGGTGTCACCGACATGGATGGTCCACGCACGGACTTCCTTGACGCCGGCGGTGAAATAAGTCTGCAGGCCGAGCAGCTTGTAGGCGGCGCGGATCAGGCGATCCAGCCCGGGTTCCTGCATCCCCATGTCAGCCAGGAATTCGGCCTTGTCGGCTTCTTCCAGGTCTGCAATCTCGGATTCGATCGAGGCGCAGATGGCGACGATCGGCGCATTTTGCGATGCCGCATACGCAGTCAGCTGGTCCAGCAGCGGGTTGTCGGTGAAGCCGGTGTCGGATACGTTGGCCACATACATCGCCGGCTTGGCGGTGATCAGGCACAGCGGTTTGATCAGCAGCATTTCTTCCGCGTCCAGCCCCATCGCGCGCACCGGCTGGGCTTCGTTCAGGTGCGGCATGATGCGTTCCAGCAATTCAACCAGTTTGGCGGCATCCTTGTCGCCGGAGCGCGCTTTTTTGTGTTCGCGGTGGATTGCTTTTTCGACCGTCCCCATGTCGGCCAGCGCCAGTTCGGTCTGGATCACTTCGATGTCGTCCAGCGGGCTGATCTTGCCGGCGACGTGGATCACGTTGTCGTCTTCGAAGCAGCGCACCACGTTGACGATCGCGTCGGTCTCGCGGATGTGCGCGAGGAACTGGTTGCCCAGTCCTTCGCCTTTGGATGCACCTGCCACCAGGCCGGCGATATCGACGAATTCGACGATTGCATTTTGTACCCGCTCCGGCTTGACGATGGCCGACAATGCGGCCAGGCGCGGATCAGGTACTTCGACTACGCCGACATTCGGTTCGATGGTGCAAAACGGATAATTTTCGGCAGGGATGCCGGCTTTCGTGAGCGCGTTGAAGAGGGTAGATTTGCCGACGTTAGGCAGGCCGACGATACCGCATTGAAGACTCATGGTGGTGTGCTTTGCAAATATGTGAAATTAGCCCGCTATTTTACCGGATGCGGGTGACGGATTGATTTATCCGTAGTCTTACGCAGAGCGGCGGCATTTGAAATTGCATATTGCAACAGCGATCCGGCTGTCGATATCGGCCGGATTTCCCCACAATTTTTGCGGTTTCAATCGAGCTAATGCGGGGGAGTCGGTGCATGCGGTCGCGGAAATGCCTGAGTGCGGGGCGAAATTATGATTGCCAAAATCCTCTGGCCGTTCTTTCGCAACGTTCTTCGGTTCGCTAACGCACAGACCTAGAACTGGGCCAGGTTTAGCCTATACAGTCGGAGTGTTATTTTATGGAAACAGCAATGAAAACAACAGTGAAAACACAGAAATTTCTGGCAATCGTCATTGCCGCTGTAGCTAGTACAGCAGCGGTGGCCGCGCAGCCCTTAACCCCTGAGACGCTTAACGCAACCGAGAGCGTCCAATCGATCGGGCCAAGCGCAAAAGGCGCGGCAGTATTGCGCGCGCAGGTGCTGCTGGACCGTGCGCATTTTTCCTCCGGCGAAATCGATGCGGCTTATGGATCGAATTTGCGCAAGGCGATCGAGGGCTACCAGAAGGCAGGCGGCCTTAACGTCACCGGCGTGGTCGATGCTCCTACCTGGACTGCGTTGAATGCCGATGCTGCGCCGATCCTGACGCCGTATACGCTGCTCGATACGGATGTCGCCGGCCCGTTTGAGGCGATTCCTAAAAAAATGGCGGATCAAGCCAAAATGGCGTCGCTCGGATATACCTCTGCTGCAGAAGCGCTAGGCGAAAAATTCCATGTGAGCCCGAAGCTGCTTATAGTGCTCAATCCAGGCAAGGATTTCAGCCGCGTCGGAGAAGAAATTGCCGTGCCCAATATCGCAGCTGCCGACCCATTGCCGAAGGCGGCCAAGATCATCGTCGACGAGTCGAACCGCACGTTGACCGTGGTGGATGCCAACGGCAAAACCGTTGCCCAGTTTCCCGCCACTACCGGCAGCAAATACGATCCGCTGCCGCTGGGCAACTGGAAGGTAAAAGGCGTCGCCCGCAATCCGGTATTCCATTACAACCCGAAATTGTTCTGGGACGCCAGCCCTGGCGACACCAAAACTACGATTCCGCCCGGACCGAATAATCCGGTCGGTGTCGTATGGATCGATCTGTCGAAAGAGCATTACGGCATTCACGGCACGCCGGAGCCGTCGCGCATCGGCAAGACCCAGTCGCACGGTTGCATCCGGCTGACCAATTGGGATGCGGCTGCGCTGGCGCAATCGGTTGCGGGCGGCGTTGATGTTTTGATGCAGAAATGAAAATGGAGCAACGCACCGGAGAAGGGCGATGAAATGGGCCGGCGGTTTCTTGACAGGCGTGCTGGTCGGCGCGCTCGCTGTCTTGGCCGGCATTTTTTTCTACCTGAGAAGCATTCCTGCTGAGCCGACGCCCCCCGCTGCACGTATGCCTGCGGTCGTGGCGCCGGCCCTTGCGCCGGCCCGTGCGCCGGCTGTCAGCGCTGCACCGCAAGCTCCAGAAACACCCACGTCCGACCCGGCACCGGCGGCATCAGCGCCTGCAGCTACTTCTGCCGCACCGGCGGCGGACAGTCTGCTGATTCCGGTGGCCGGCATCAGCGCCAGCCAGCTCAATGACACGTTCAATGAAGCGCGCGGTACCGAACGCAGCCATGAAGCGCTCGATATCCTGGCGCCGAAAGGAACGCAAGTACTTGCGGTGGCGGATGGAAAAATCGCCAAGTTATTCGACAGCAAACCGGGTGGCCTGACTGTTTACCAATTCGATACCAGTGAAAAATTCGCCTATTACTACGCGCATCTGGACCATTACGCAGCGGGAATCCGGGAAGGAATGGTTTTGAAGCGGGGCGATCTGGTCGGCTATGTCGGCACTACCGGCAACGCAGATCCTGCGACGCCGCATTTGCACTTTGCCATTTTCGAACTTGGCCCCGAGAAACAATGGTGGAAGGGCACGCCGATTAATCCATATCCGCTGCTCGGCGGTACGAAACGGCCTTGAGTCGCCGGCTACCAGCTGCGAATGCGGCCGGTATCGAGATGCACAAATTGCGAATCCGGATAAAAGCCGACACCGCCGCCGCGCAGGCGCAACGCGGCTGTGCGCACGGTAGCCAGGTCGCGGCCCGGCACCCGGATATCGATGGCTTTTCCTTCCAGATGCAGGCTGTGTTTGGCAACGCCATTGCTACGATCTGCCAGCAATTGGTTGGTTTCTGGCGAGCGGTAGCCGGAAATCACATGCAAAGGATTTTTCGTGTCGACCTGGTGGCTCATTTTTTCAAGCAAGGAAAGCAGGCCCGGATCGATCTGCGCCACTTTGTTCGACCGGTGATCACGCAACAAGCGGTTGATGTTGTCCAGCGCATCAGGCAGGAATTCTCCATCGGCCCAGAATACGTTGCTGAATGTTTCATCGGTGTGGGTATTGAACAGTCTCAGGCTCTTCTCGTGCGGGTAAATCAGGGCCGCGTGCGCAATCCGCGGCGCGCCAATAACGCCGGCCAAGGCTGCGGAATGCTTCAAAAAATTACGTCGGTTAATCATCGTGCATCCTTGATCCGGTTTTGATATGGGGCAGCCGTCGGTGCCCGGCATCCCTTAGTCACTGCGGTGGCTGCGCCGTTGGGCAACTTGCCTTAATCCATCGACCACTGACATCGGCATGCTCATTGACAGGATTGCCTTGGGCAACGCCAGCGAACTCAGTGCGTCCTGAAAAGCGCTCCGGACTGGTAAAAGTCCCTGCCGCAGTGCCATTTCCCTTTAATTGGGGATTGGCGCACACGAAGTCTAATCTGTATGTGTTTCCGCTACGGTTCATGTTTTTAGCACTGCATCCCGATTGGTTTTGGTAAAAAACGGCAGGATTTTTTTGATCCGCCATTTCCTGGGTAATGCAAACCTTGGAGATTGCTGCGCCATTTTGAATTTGCGGCAATTCAAACCCGTTTTGCTTGGCCAGGTTCATCAAGTTTTGCATTTGATCCGGCGGAATCTGCGGCACCAGCCGCAACAGGTCCGACGTCGTTGTCATTTCCCATAAGCCGGGGCGCATGTCGTGTTCCGCCGAGTGTGCAACGGATGCCAGCAACGAGGATACCAAAACGAGAGAAAAAAGGGTATTGCGCATTGAAGCTCCTGAAGGCAATTGATGATGCACCGTTTTCAGAGGGTGCATAAGCATGTAAGTTCAAAATATCGTCGCCTCGGCATGCAGTTTGTTACTTTCCGACTTCTTTCGTGGAAATGGAAAAAGCCCAAAGCCTTGGAAGGCTTTGGGCTTTGGCTGAGTGCAGTCGTCGAAAAATGGTTAACTATTGTTGATGCGGGCGGTCACCAAAGATAGGGCGCATATGCATCGCCTATCCTTGGAGATGCGTGTTGACTCTCTTATCTGCTATAGCGTTCACGGCGATCATTGCGCATCATGCGCTCCACATCGTCGCGCAACGCGGTCAATTCATTTCTTAATTGACGACGTTCTTGCTGTGTAACAATGCCATCAGACTTGAAGCGGGCTTCGTGACGTTCGATTTCCCGCTGCCTGCGTTCCAATGCACGTGCTTCGCGATGCGTTATCTGGCCGGAACGAACCCCTTCTTCAATCCTGTCGGCGATCCTGAATTCGCGGTTATCAATACCTGGGGTATTGGTAGGCTGCTGTGCGGTGCCGCGAGAATCGGTGAGTTTAAATTCCACTTCGGCCCGAAGGGCATCCAGATCCTGCCGCAATTGCTGACGCTCTTGCGGACTGGCGGACCCATCCGATTTGAAGCGGTTTTCCCGGATCTGGATTTCGCGTTCGCGTCGATACAGGTATTGGGCCTCGGACGGCGAGATGTGCCGCGATGCCAGACCTTGTTGAATCAGTGCGCCGATGTCTTGCTGGGCACGATCTATGGCGGGCGTATGCGTGCTTTGTGCGATCGCGGGAGACATGCCGATGCCGGCAAACAACGCAGAGACTAGCAAAGATCCTGCTATCAATTTCGATTTCGATTTCGATTTCATATCGTTTTCCTCTTTTATTTGTGGATTGACAACAAACTTGGGGAGTGCATTAGTAAAAAAATGCAGCAGCAATGCTTTTGATTGCGTTAATTGCGGTAGGGGTTATTCGGGCGGCGGTCAAACCGGTTTTGCACGCCGTCGCCATCGCGGTCGCGGTCGTAGCGATTGGAGATGCCGTCCCGGTCCATGTCATACCTGGAGCGATCGCGGCCTTCCCAGCCGCGCTGATACCGGACCGGACGGTATTGCCGCTCCATGTAGTACGGTTGCGGCTGTACATAGATCGGGCGTTGCTGCACATATACGGGTGCCGACTGTACATAAAATCCCGGGTTTCCGATGTTGATGGAAACGTCAGCACGTGCGAGAGCAGGAGCTGCAGCCAGCATCAATACGGCACCTGAGACCACTCCTGCAATAACAGTTAATCGGTTTTTCATCATGAACCCCTTGAACAATGTATGTTTGTATTACATACGATATAGGCGCTTCCAGCTATGCTGCAGCGGTAACTGACGTAACCGGATGTGTCTATCGACAGCAGCGAGCGCAGGGCTGCCGCTCACTGTGCAACCGGGCAGTCGTGGTGGCGCTACGGTAACGCGGGAGAAATGCCGGTGGCAGCCGCAGCCACAGTGCAATGTGGCGGGCAACGCTGGTGTAGCCGGGCATTTGAGGCCCGGGCTTTTAACGGATGAAACGGAGCGAATTCATTTGACGGTATGCAATTGCATCGTGGCTGCGTCGAATTTGCCTTCGCACAGCAGCGGAATCGCATCGATGCTGCGGGCGATGGCTTCGTCGATCAGCATTTGCTCGTCCTTGCGCGGCCGGTGCAGCACGAAATCGACCACCGCCTGTTGCAAATTGAGCGCGCGCGGATGGCCGATGCCGATCCGCAAGCGCCAGTAATCCTGGGTGCCGAGTGCTGCGGTGATGTCCTTCAAGCCGTTGTGGCCGCCTGACGAACCGCCTTTCTTGATCTTGGCAGCGCCCGGAGCAATGTCGAGTTCGTCATGCACTACCAGCACTTCGTCCGGCAGGATTTTATAAAAGCGAGCCAGACCGCCGACCGACTGGCCGGAGCGATTCATGAAAGTTTGCGGTTCCAGTAGCCACACTTCCTGTCCGGCGATGGTGGTTTTCGCGACCAGTGCATTGAAACGCGATTCGCGCTGCAACCGGCAGCGCGCTACCCCATTGGCCAGATTATCGACCAGCCAGAAGCCGGCGTTGTGGCGTGTTTGTTCGTATTCCGGCCCGGGGTTGCCGAGGCCAACGATGAGGCGGATGGACATGATGTGGTATCAGAGCAAAACGGCGATTATCGGCGATGACAGAAGGAGCGTCCAAGAGGATGTTCTGGCTCTGCCAGCATCCGGAGTGCTGGAAAATTCAATCAACAGCCAGTATTTTTAAAGTCTCTTTATTATATTGCGCAAACATCGTTGTTTTTTGCCATACTCTCGCATTTTTTGGATTTTTCCAATAAAAAACCCGTCACGCATGACGGGTTTTTTGCTTCCCACGAGGTCCGGCAGGATGCGCCGGATCGCGTAACAGCTTAGGCTGCAGGTGTTTCTGTAGCAGCGGCAACAGCGCCGGCAGGAATGGTGCCGGTAGCGATGGTTGGATCTTCGCCATGCACGATTGCAGTCACGCCTTCAGGCAAAGTGACAGCCGACAGGTGGATCGATTGACCGGCTTCCAGCGTTGCCAGGTCGACAGTGAGGAATTCAGGCAGGCTGCTTGGCAGGCATGCAACTTCCAGTTCCGTCATGACGTGGCTGATGATGCCGCCGGACAGTTTTACGACAGGGGAAATTTCTGCATTGATGAAATGCAGTGGCACCTTGACGTGAATCTTCTGGTTCGGATCGACGCGCTGGAAATCGGCGTGCAGCACCAATTGTTTGAACGCATGTACCTGGAAGTCGCGCAGCAAGACTTTTTCGACTTTGCCGTCGATTTCCAGATCCAGGATCGAAGCGTGAAACGCTTCTTTTTTCAATGCATGGTACAGAGCATTGTGATCCAGCGTGATGCTGATTGCAGGCTCGGTGCCGCCGTAGACGATACCAGGCGTTTGACCGGAAATACGCAGGCGGCGGCTCGCTCCGGTCCCCTGCAAAGTGCGTTTGAATGCGATAACTTTCATTTTGAAGCTCCAGAATATGCAAGGCAGTGCCTTGCGGTATAAATCCCCCGCGACCAGGGGATTTCAAGTGTGGGCACAGCGTTTGCCATGCCCTGATACGGTATTGGGCCCGTTCAAAACGGACCGGGTGTGATCTGAACAGGTGCGGTTAGCCGCTTATTCCATGAAGAGCGATATCACCGAATCGCCCTTGGTGATGCGGCGGAAGGTTTCCGCCAGCAGCGGAGCGCACGATAGTTGGCGGATTTTGCCGCAAGCCTTGGCTGCGTCCGACAGCGGAATGGTATCGGTCACGACGACTTCATCGATCGACGAAGTGGCGATACGCTCGATGGCCGGGCCGGACAGTACTGCATGGGTGCAGTAAGCCAGTACTTTCTTGGCGCCGCGTTCTTTCAGCGCTTCGGCGGCCTTGGTCAGGGTGCCTGCGGTATCGACCATGTCATCCATGATCACGCAGTTGCGGCCTTCGACTTCGCCGATGATGTTCATCACTTCCGATACATTGGCTTTCGGGCGACGCTTGTCGATGATGGCCAGGTCGCAGTTGAGGCGCTTGGCCAGCGCACGGGCGCGCACGACGCCGCCGATGTCCGGAGAAACCACCATCAGGTCGTCGTAATTTTTCTTGACCAGGTCGCCCAGCAAGACCGGAGAGGCATAAATGTTATCGACCGGGATATCGAAAAATCCCTGAATCTGGTCGGCATGCAAATCCATGATCAGAACGCGGCCGACGCCTGCATGTTCGAGCATGTTGGCCACTACCTTGGCCGAAATCGCGACCCGCGCCGAGCGCGGGCGACGGTCCTGGCGCGCATAGCCGAAATACGGAATGGCGGCAGTGATGCGGCCGGCCGATGCGCGTTTCAGCGCATCGACCATCAGGATCAGTTCCATCAGGTTGTCGTTGGTCGGCGCGCAAGTCGATTGCAGCACGAAAACATCCTTGCCGCGCACGTTTTCGTTGATTTCGACCATTACTTCACCATCGGAAAACTTGGTGACGTTGGCTTTGCCCAGAGGAAGGCCGAGCTGTTTGCATACGCCAATTGCGAGTTCCGGTGTGGCGTTGCCGGCAAATACCATCAAGTTTTCGAGTGCCATGGGATACCTGATTGCAGTCGTTGAAAGAATTAAAAGCCACCAACGCAGGACTGTATCAGTCTTACGTTGGCGGCTTTTATGTTATATGCGTATTGTGCTTTACGTGACTTACTGGCAGGGGAGGAAGGATTCGAACCTTCGAATGCTGGAATCAAAATCCAGTGCCTTAACCGACTTGGCGACTCCCCTACGCAACCGATTGTCTGCCGTTTTGTATGTGAAGCTGCATGTGCAATTGTATTTGCAATCGCATTTACAACATCCTTCATCATATTCAACGTCAAACCAATTCCTTACTGCACTTCGAGCAAACCCGCGAGCGGATGTTGCGCGATTGCTTTAGCTTTCCATGCTCTCCAGTGCGGCGGTACCAGTTTCAGTACTTCGCTTGCTTGCTGCTCTTGTTCTACCGAGCAAAATACGCAAGAACCGGAGCCGGTCATTCTAGCATCTCCGAATTTTTTTAGCCACTCTATGGCGTTAAAAACTTCAGGAAACAACTTTGTTGCTACAGCTTGCAGATCGTTTCTTCCAAAGCTTTTTGGTGCCTCTGAAAAGTTCGATATTTTGACCAGATTTGTGTCCCTTGTCAAATCTTTTGCATTAAATATTTCTGCAGTAGCAATTGCCACGCCGGGTTCAATCACTACATACCAGCACGTGGGAGTGGCGATCGGCGTCAATATTTCACCTACGCCTTCTGCAAACGCATTTTGGCCGAACACGAAAAACGGTACATCGGCGCCGAGCCGCAAGCCGAGCGCCATCAGTTCGGACCGGCTGAAACCGGTTTGCCATAAATGGTTCAGTGCAATCAGTGTGGTGGCGGCATCCGACGAGCCGCCGCCCAGGCCGCCGCCCATCGGCAAGCGTTTTTCCAGCGTAATGTCGGCGCCAGCCAGCGGTTTGCCGAGTTTTTCGCTGCCGGCCGCCTGCAGCAGACGGGCTGCGCACACGGTCAGATCGGATTCTTGCGGCACGCCCGGCAAGGCGTTGCAGCGTTCGATTGCGCCATCGTCGCGCATTGCAAAATGCAACGTGTCGCCAAAATCGAGCAACTGGAACGCGGTTTGCAGCAAATGGTAACCGTCCGCGCGCCGTCCGGTGACGTGCAAGAAGAGATTCAGCTTGGCCGGAGCCGGGCAGTGATTCAGCGTGCGCGCCGCCGATGCTGTCGCCAGCGTCGTCATGGCTGCGGCTGCCAATCGTCGATCACGATGCGGATTTCGATCGCGCCGGCCTGCGTAGTGTTGCGCGCAAGGTCGATGCGTTTCGGGTGCTCGGTGGCGCTGTCGCTGCTCTGCCAGAGCGGGAATTGCAGTTGCCAGCCGTCCGGCGTGCGGATCGGGTGGGTGCTGCCGGCGGCGGCGAAGCGCTGACCGTGTGCATCGAGCGCATGGCCTTGCAGCCAGTTGCGCAGATTGGCGACCGGCAGCGGCCAGCCGAAAGCGTCGGCCGCCAGTGCATCGGCGTCGGTTGCTCTGCGCACTGGCTGGCCGGGCTGGGTCAATGTGGCGCCTTGCGGCGTCAATTCGATGGTGGCCAGGGTTTGACCGAGCGGCGACAGTAGCGTGACGAGCGTGCGCGTGGCGCTTTGCGACCATGCAAAGCTGCCGTGCATCGCTTCATCCTGGCCGTTGCGCTGGTAGCGTACCGAGAGCCGGCCGCCGAGTTCGATGGCGGCGTGATAGCGCGGCGCAGCGGCCGTGGCGCTGGCCGTGCTGCTCGGTAGCGTGCCAGACGGACTGGCGCAACCGGCCAATAACAGCGCCAGCAGGCATGCGCGCACGCATTGTTGCATCGGGCTTGCAGGTTTTTTTGCCATATTTTTCTGTTTATTGGGAGTATATGTATAAATATCGACGTTTCCGCATGTTTTTAGTGCGGGTTTAAAAATACCTTACGCAGTATATGTTTTCTCGCAGCCGGTGTCAGAGCTTGATCTTGAGTCGGATCAAGGTGTTTTTCAGCGAGTCGTTGTCGGGTTCCTTGGCAAGCGCGGCGCGCAGCAATTGTTGCGCCTCGCTTTTTTTGCCGCGCACCCATAGCACTTCGCCCAGATGGGTGGCGATTTCAACGTCCGGGCGCAATGCATACGCCTGTCGCAACAGGGTTTCGGCTTCCTTGAATTTGCCTAACCGGAATTCGACCCAGCCCATGCTGTCCATGATAAATGGGTCTTTCGGCGTCAGCTCCAGCGCCTGGGCAATCAGCGTGCGGGCTTCCGGCAGGCGCACATTGCGGTCCGCCAGCGAGTAGCCGAGCGCATTGTATGCGTGCGGTTTCTTCGGTTCGAGCTTGATGATGCGGCGCAACGCAACTTCCATTTGCTTTGGCTGGCGCAATTTTTCTGCTGCCATCGCGTAGTCGTACAGCAGTTCGGTGTTGTCCGGAAAGCGCTTGCGGCCTGCTTCCAGAGTCTGGAACGCGTTGCGGTCCAGACCTGCTTCGCGCAGGATCAGCGCTTGCGCCTGGATGACTTGCACCTGCTGCTGGGCGTTTTCGCTGGCATATGCGTGCAGCAGTTTTTGCGCCATAGGCAAATCGCCTTGTTTGGCAATCAACTGCGCTCGTTTCAGCAATGCGCTGAAATATGCGGGGCTATGCAATTCGCCCGGGGATATTTTTTCCAGCCAGCGCAGCGCAGTCGCATTATCTTTGCGATCTTCGGCGATCTGGGACAAGATCATCAGTGCCTGGGTCGGATCGCGCTGTTCGCGTGGCGCTTCTTCGAGTGTCGCGACGTAAGCGCCGAGGTATTTTTCGGCACTGCTCAAGTCATTGTCCTGCACCCCCAAAATGCCCAGCGCGTACATTGCGCCCAAATCCTGCGGCTGCGCATTGAGCAGAATCTCGAATTGTTTGCGCGCCGGTTCGAACTGTTTTTGTTCGACCAGCATGCGCGCATACGCCATGCGCACTTCGCGCGCGTTCGGATGGCTGTCGAGGAATTGCGTGAGCACGGCCATTGACGCCTGCTGATCTGCGCTCATCTGGGCCAGCGTCAGCGCCGCCAGTTCGGAATCCGGCGCCGCCTTGAGCGCGCTATCGGCTTCGTGGAATGCGCGTTCGCGGTCGCCTTTGGCAAGTGCGCCTTGCGCCAACGCCAGCGGTGTCTGCGGCAAGTTGGCATAAGGCGCCAGCAATTGCTCCAGCAGGCCGAAGGCCGCTGCCTTGTTGCGGGCGCGCTGCAGCAGGCGCTGGATCTGGATGATCAATTCGCCGCGCTCTTGCGGGCTGGCGGCTTGGAGTCGTTGCACCAGCACCGGCTGCGCCTCGGCTGGATTATCGGACAGCATCACCAAGCCGAGGTAATACTGCGCGGCGATTTCCGATTGCGGTGCCAGTTCGCGCCACAGTCGCACCGCCGACAGCGCTTCACCGGGCTGGCTTGCGCTCATTGCGATTTCTGCCGCACGCCGGGCGATGCGCGAATCGCGGGTTTCCTGAGCCACGCTCAGCGTAGTGATATAGGCGGTTTGCCACTGGCCGCGCTGAAAGGCGATTTCGGCGGCTGTCAGCTTAAACAGGATTTCATTCGTCAGCGCCACAGCCGGAAGCGCAGCTTGCGCGGCTGCGCGGCCCGAGGCTGCGCCCAATATTCCGATGCTCGGATGATCGAGCGACGAATCGTCGGTGGCCGACTCGACATCTGCGTCGGGCGCAACTTCGGCTGGCTGCGGCAAGGCGCTGGTTTTCGGCGGCAAAGTCGAGCATGCGGCCAGCATGAGCGACAGGCTTGCAATGACGATGGCGTTTTTCAAGTGATAATCCTGACAATGGTAGAGCGCGAGCGTCGATTTTACGCTTAACCGCTTGTTTTCGGGTTGCGCATTGTCGCCACAACTTGTGTATTGTGCGTGCTTATTTGCGTTGGGATCATCATGCCGGAATTGCCTGAAGTTGAAGTCACTCGCCGCGGCGTTGCGCCCTATCTGGAGGGGCAGGTCGTGACCGGCGTGGTAGTGCGCCGTGCCGGTTTGCGCTGGCCTTTTCCTGCCGACCTGCCCGCGCTGCTGTGTGGGCGCGCGATCGGTCTGACCGGACGGCGCGGCAAATACCTGTTGATCGGTTTCGCGCACGGCACGCTGATCATTCATTTGGGCATGTCTGGCCATTTGCGCATCCTGCCCGTAGGCAGCGCAGCGCAAAAACACGATCACTTTGACTTGCAGGTCGGCAACCAGTTGCTGCGCCTGACCGATCCGCGCCGCTTTGGTGCGGTATTGTGGCATCCGGCAGAGGAGGGCGCGGTCGAAGAGCACCTGCTGTTGCGCGGCTTGGGAGTGGAACCATTCAGTGTCGATTTTTCAGGAGAGTTGCTATACCGGCAGACCCGTGCGCGACGTGCGGCGATCAAGCAAGTCTTGCTGGCCGGCGACATCGTGGTGGGCGTCGGCAATATTTATGCTTCCGAAAGCCTGTTTCGTGCCGGCATCAATCCGAAAACACCCGCATACCGGATCGGCCCGGCGCGCTACGAAAAACTGGCGCAAGCGATCCGCGACATATTGGCGGCCGCGATTACCCAAGGCGGCAGCACGTTGCGCGATTTCGTCGGAGCCGACGGGCAAAGCGGTTATTTTCAACAGTCGTATTTCGTCTACGATCGTGCCGATACCGCTTGCCGAATCTGTTGCGGGACGATCCGGCAGATCAAGCAGGGACAGCGTTCGACGTTTTATTGCGTAAATTGTCAAAAGTGAGCGCGGGTGCTAGATTGAACGCAGTCAAATAGAGTCTTTGGAGCAACATGAGTAATCTGGTCAGGAAGTTCGAAGCGTACAGTGAATGGCGCAACGGCGTGACGGCCGCATTGGGCCGTTACCGCAAATGGACCGGACAGTCGCAGTTGGCGGATATCGCAAGCGAGCAGCGCATCGCCCGCTTGCTGAGCAAACTGGCCGACGACAAGCTGTCGATCGCTTTCGTGGCCGAATTTTCGCGTGGCAAGTCGGAACTGATCAATGCGATTTTCTTTGCCGATTACGGCCAGCGCATCCTGCCGTCCGCAGCCGGGCGCACCACCATGTGCCCGACCGAATTGCTGTACGACGAAACTTTTCCGCCATCGATCCGTCTGCTGCCGATCGAAACCCGGGCTGAAATCCATTCCACCAGCGATTTCAAGACGCAAAGCCAGGCATGGACCGTGTTGCCGCTGGATATTTCGTCTTCCGACGGCATGCTCGAAGCATTCCGCCAAGTCAGCCTGACCAAGCGCGTGCCGGTCGAGGAAGCGATTCGATACGGGTTGTTCGATGCCGACAACCGGGATGACGGCATGACGGTCGATGCCGACGGGTGCGTTGAAATTTCCCGCTGGCGCCATGCGATCGTGAATTTTCCGCATCCGCTCTTGAAGCAAGGCTTGATCATCATCGATACGCCGGGCTTGAATGCGATCGGCACCGAGCCCGAGTTGACCTTGAACCTGATCCCGAATGCACACGCGGTGTTATTCGTGCTGGCCGCAGATACCGGCGTGACCAAGAGCGATATCGAGGTCTGGCGCAATCATATCGGTTCCGGCCCCGGGCGCATGGTAGTGCTCAACAAGATCGACAGCATGTGGGATGAATTGCGCAGCCCCGAAGAGGTGGAGGCGCAAATCGAACGCCAGATTGCCAGCGTCACTCGCACGCTGGAATTGCCGGATAAGCAGGTTTTCCCGGTTTCGGCGCAAAAAGGGCTGGTCGGCAAAATCAACCGCGATCCGCAACTGCTGGCCAGAAGCCGTTTGCCGGAGCTCGAAGATGCATTGTCGAATGCGCTGATCCCCGCCAAAAAAGACATCATCCGGGCTCAATTGATGGCCGACATTGAATCAATGACGGCAGCGCACCTGACGGTGTTGTCATCGCGTACGCGCAATGTCGCCGAGCAACTGATGGAACTGAAAAGCTTGCGCGGCAAAAACCGCAAGGTCATTGAACACATGATGCAGCGCATTGATGTCGAAAAAATGGAGTTTGACGAAAGCTTGCTGAAATTGCAGGGCACGCGTGCGGTTTTCACACGCCTGTCGATGGAAGTGTTTACCAGTCTGGGCATGGAAATTCTCAAGGAAGATATATCGAATGCACGCGATGCGATGCAGCGCAGTAATTTTTCTATCGGCTTGCGGCAGGCTGTGCGCGTGTTTTTCGACCGGACCCGGCAGCATCTGGCTCTGTCGGGGCAAAAAACCGAGGAAATTGCCGAAATGATGACGGTTATGTACCGTAAATTTTCAACTGAACACGGATTGGCGGTATCGATGCCGATGCCGTTCTCGCTGCAGAAATACCGCAACGAAATCGCATTGATCGAAGCTGTTTATCACAAGCAATTTGGCGTCGCTGCCATCATGACCACGCCGCAAGTGGTGCTGATGCAGAAATTCTTCGACTCGATCGTCTCGCGCGTCAAGCATAGTTTCCTGCAGGCCAACCGCGACGTCGAAGCGTGGCTGAAAGTCATCATGGCGCCGCTCGAAGCGCAAATCCGCGAACATAAAAGCCAATTGAAGCGGCGCCTGCAGTCGATGCAGCGCATTCATCTGGCGACCGATAGCCTGGAAGAGAAGATCCAGGCAATTGACATTCTTCAGTCCCAACTGCAAGCCGATAAAGACACGATGCTGCAATTGCAGCAGGAATTGATGGCGGCGCTGGCCGTCGAAACCGCACCGCTGCTGAATACGGCATAGGCATGAAAAGGTTGTCCATTGTATAAAAATCCAAAGACCGGCCCCGTAGCGGATGCGCAGGGGAATCCGCTGCAGAGTGCTGATTTCATCGATCCGGATTTTTCCGCCAGTGTCATCGAATGGCAAAAAAAACATGGCCGCCATGTGCTGCCGTGGCAAAACACGCACGACGCTTACCGCATCTGGCTTTCCGAAATCATGCTGCAGCAGACCCAGGTTGCCGCAGTGATTCCGTATTACGGTCGTTTCCTGCTCCGTTTTCCCGATATATTTTCCCTTGCCTCGGCACCGCCCGATGCGGTGATGTCGCACTGGAGCGGCCTCGGCTATTATTCGCGCGCACGCAATCTGCACCGTTGCGCGCAGCACGTGGTGGCCGAATACGGCGGGGTGTTCCCCGCCGACCCTGCGTTGCTGGCAGAATTGCCGGGCATCGGCCGTTCCACCGCCGCCGCCATTGCCGCATTTTCGCACGGGGTGCGTGCCGCCATTCTGGACGCTAATGTCAAGCGCGTGCTAACCCGGGTGTTTGGAATCGACGGGTATCCTAACGCCAAGCCGGTGGAAGACGCGCTCTGGCTGCGCGCGCAAGCCTTGCTGCCAAACCACGGCATCGAAGCGTATACGCAGGGCTTAATGGATTTGGGGGCGACGCTATGCACGCGCAGCAAGCCGGCCTGCGGCAGATGCCCGCTGCTGTCGCGCTGCGTAGCGCATGCCAGCGATAAGGTCGCGCTATTGCCGATGCGCAAGCCGAAGGCAGCCGTGCCGCACAAGCAGGCAGCAATGCTGGTTATTGTGGACGGCGACGAAGTGCTGTTGCAGCAACGCCCGGACAGCGGAATCTGGGGCGGAATGCTGTCGCTGCCGGAGGTGGACGGGCACACTGCGCTGAATTTGGAGCTGATGCCGGCGCACATCCCGGACCCGGCACAATTTGCGCAAGCGGTGGCGCGCATTGTCGCGCCGTTCGGCAGCGTCGCATCATGCGAGCAATTGCCGTCGTTTTCGCACGGCTTCACCCACTTCAAGCTGCAGGTCACGCCATACCGGGTCATGCTGGCGCGCCGTTTGACACCGGTCGGACAAAGCAATCACGTCTGGTATATGCAGGATCAACTGGTTGCTGCCCCGTTGCCGGCACCGGTTAAAAAATTGCTGCTGGCGTTATTCGATGCGGTCGATATGGGGCAGTGACGCACTGCATCTAATAGTTCATGAAAGCAACAATGAATGTCATTTTTATATGCGTCGGCTTTACTTCTCTTCTGTGGTCTCTGGCATAATCGCAGTCCATTCAGAGCGTGCAATAGTCGTTTGGTAACACATGATTACAATTATCGGGCGGCCAAACTGTTAAGGTTCGCAGTGTTTAAACGAATAATGCAGCCGCCGACTTTGATTTTGTTCAAGCGTTGAACAGATTAAAAGTCTGGCAGTTTCTGTGCTGCAAATATCGGAACGTTTTCCGATGCAACACCCTCTACACAATGTGCGTGACTCCATTTATTTTAAAAGTGCCTTACCTCTAATCAAATGAAACTATTTCCTGTGATTCTGTCGGGCGGCGCTGGATCGCGCTTGTGGCCTGTGTCTCGTGAGCTTCATCCCAAACCTTTCATGAAATTGGCTGACGGCGAAAGCCTGTTGCAAAAAACTTTTTTGCGCGCAGCAGCTCTGCCTGATGTAGAGCAAATATTGACAGTGACCAACAGCGATCTGTTTTTCAAGACCGAAGAACAATACCGCAAGCTCGCCAGCGCTGTGCCTACCGCATTTCTGCTGGAGCCGGTTGGCCGCAATACCGCTCCCGCGATTGCCGCCGCAGCCCTTTTTCTGGCGCAGACCGCTGGACCCGACGCTCTGATGCTGGTGCTTTCAGCCGATCATTTGATTGCGGACCCGATAGCTTTCGGCGCCGCAGTCGAAGCTGCGGTACTGCTGGCGCAAGATGGTCACCTGGTCACTTTCGGCATCACCCCGGATCACCCGGATACCGCATACGGTTACATAGAAGCCGACGGTCACAAGGTCAGCCGCTTCGTTGAAAAGCCCTCGTTGGAGAAGGCCAGACAATATCTGGCATCGGGCAATTATCTGTGGAATGCGGGCATTTTTTGCTTCAAGGTCAGCACGGTGCTGGCCGAACTTGAAGCTTGCGCACCCGAAGTGATGACGGCGATCGCTCCTTGCATGACCGTGAGCACTGCCAGCGCGCAAGCATTGGGCGAAGATAAAATCACGCTTGATGCCGACTCTTTCGCACAGGCACCCGATATCTCGATTGATTACGCGCTGATGGAGCGCTCCAAAAAAGTCGCGGTGGTGGCATGCGATATCGGCTGGAGCGATATCGGTTCGTGGGACGCAGTCAGTGAATTATCGACGCCTGATGAAAACGGCAACCGCGCCGTCGGTGAAACGGTTCTCTACGACGCCCACAACTGCTATATCCAGAGCAATGACCGCATCGTCAGCGCGGTCGGAGTGCAAGACCTGATCATCATCGATACTCCGGACGCCTTGCTGGTGGTAGACCGCTCACGGGTCCAGGATGTGAAGAAAATCGTCAGTCAACTCAAGGAACAGCAGCACGACAGCTACAAGCTGCATAAGGAAATAGATCGTCCGTGGGGTACTTATACCGTGCTGGAAGAAGGCAAGGGCTTCAAGATCAAACGCATCGAAGTCAAGCCCGGCGCTTCGCTGTCGCTGCAAATGCATCATCATCGCAGCGAACACTGGATTGTCGTCAGCGGCATAGCCAAGGTAGTCAACGGTGAGCGCGAATTGCTGGTCAATACCAATGAATCCACGTACATTCCGGCCGGCCACAAGCACCGGCTGGAAAACCCCGGCCTGCTCGACTTGGTAATGATCGAGGTGCAAAGCGGTGACTATTTGGGCGAAGACGATATCGTGCGCTTCCAGGATAATTACGGCCGCGTCTGAAAGACTGATTTGATTTCAATTATCAGCCTGCGGGGCTTGTGGGCCTATCGTTATTTTGTTCTCGGCAGCGTCAAGCGCGAATTCCAGGCGCGCTACCAAGGCACCCAACTCGGCGTGTTTTGGGTCATCGCGCATCCGCTTTCCCTGATTCTGGTCTATACGCTGGTATTTGCCGGGCTGATGAAGTCGGCGATGCCCGGCCATACTTCGCGTTTTGCCTACGGTATTTATCTGTGTTCGGGCATTCTGACCTGGAATTTTTTTACCGAAATGCTGGGGCGTTGCGTCAATATTTTCGTGGAAAACGCCAACCTGCTCAAGAAAGTCCAGTTTCCCAAGTTGTGTCTTCCTATCATCGTGACCGCTTCCAGCGCGCTGCATTTCTGCATTGTTATGGGGTTGTTTCTGATCTTTCTGGTCGTCATCGGCAGCTTCCCCGGCGTAATTATTTTCGCGATGTTGCCGGTACTGGCAATTCAGATTGCACTGACTCTGGGCTTGGGCATTTTTCTGGCGACAATCAATGTGTTTTTTCGCGATGTCGGCCAGTCGGTCGCAGTGATCGTACAATTCTGGTTCTGGCTCACCCCGGTGGTATATGCGCCTACCATCCTGCCGCCGTTCGCAGCGCGCATCCTTGAGTGGAATCCGATGTGGCCGCTGATCAACGCTTATCATGACATTTTTCTCGAACAGCGTTTGCCCGCATGGCACACGCTGTGGTACCCGATGCTGCTGGCGCTGGTTCTGGTCGCGCTGGCAATGCGCGCCTTTTCCCGGCTGCAGGCCGAAATTGTGGACGAGCTGTAATGGGGCATATACGCGTAAGAAATGTCGGCAAGGCTTATAAACGCTATCACCGTAAAATCGGCCGTGTCGCCGAATGGTGCGGTATGGGCACGCACCATGAACTCAAGTGGGTATTGCACGACATCAGCTTTGAAATCAATGCAGGCGACGCCATCGCACTGATCGGCGTTAATGGCGCCGGCAAAAGCACTCTGTTGAAAATCATTACGGGGACCGCCAGACCCACTCGTGGCGCGGTGGAAGTCGGCGGCCGCATCGCCGCGCTGCTGGAGCTGGGCATGGGGTTTCATCCCGATTTCACCGGGCGTCAGAATGTCTATATGGCGGCCCAGCTGCACGGCCTCAACAGCAGCGAAATCGGCGCGTGCATGCAGGACATAGAGAATTTTGCGGAAATAGGCGACTACATAGATCAACCGGTACGCACTTATTCCAGCGGCATGCAGGTGCGCCTGGCATTTAGCGTTGCCACCGCCGTTCGGCCCGAGATTCTTATTGTGGACGAGGCGCTGTCAGTAGGCGATGCCTATTTTCAGCACAAGAGCTTTGATCGTATCCGCGCTTTCCGGGAACAGGGCACCACGCTGCTATTCGTCTCGCACGATCCGGGAGCCGTCAAGACGCTGTGCAACCGCGCCATCCTGATCGATCAGGGCCGCATCGCGCAGGAAGGTGCGCCGGATGAAGTGCTCGATTATTACAATGCGATGATCGCGCGCAAGCAAACGAGCGAGCTGATTGAGCAGTCCGAGCAGCTGGGGGGCAGCAAAATTACCCGTTCCGGCTCGCATCGTGCAGTCATTGAAGAAGTAGATTTACTGTTCAACGGCGTCACCACGCGGGCCGTTTCCAGTCATTCTGCTGTTGTTGTGCGCGTGCGCGGCATCGTGCACGAAGCAGTCGAGGAGTTGACAGTCGGCATTTTACTGCGCGACCGTCTCGGCAATGACGTCTTCGGCACCAACACTTTTCATCATTACAGCAGCAGTCAGCATCCTGCGGTAGGAGATGCTTTTCAGGTTGACTTTGCATTTCCCGATCTGGCGCTGGGTTTGGGCAGTTACAGCATTACCGTCGCGCTGCACAAGCGCGACGCACATGTGGCGGACAGCTACGATTGGTGGGATCGGGCATTGGTTTTTGCCGTAACTCCGGCGGAGCGGGCCAGCAGTTTTGTCGGCGTATGCAATCTGCCGGTCAGCGTGGCCTGGAAATAGGGTGCGCGCGGTGCTGGCAAGATACCGATATTTTTAATACCAGTGCAATTCAATAATTATTCAGGTTTTGGAGGTCGTATGACAGACAAGAAAAAGGCAGTAATTACCGGTATCACCGGTCAGGATGGCGCGTATCTGGCAGAGTTGCTGCTCAATAAGGGATATGACGTTATCGGCGCCTATCGCCGCACCAGTTCAGTCAATTTCTGGCGGCTGGAAGAGTTGGGCGTGGCCGACCATCCGAATCTCACGCTGGTCGAATACGATCTGACCGATTTGAGCGCCAGCATTCGCTTGCTGCAAGACAGCGCCATTACCGAAGTCTACAATCTGGCCGCGCAGAGTTTTGTCGGCGTGTCCTTTGAACAACCGGTGACCACCGCTGAAATCACCGGCATAGGTCCGCTCAATTTGCTCGAAGCGATCCGCATCGTCAATCCGAAGATTCGCTTTTACCAGGCATCGACTTCAGAAATGTTCGGCAAGGTACAGGCGGTGCCGCAACTCGAAGATACGCCGTTTTATCCGCGCAGCCCGTATGGCGTGGCCAAGCTGTATGCGCACTGGATCACCGTCAATTATCGCGAATCCTACGGCATCTTCGGTGCCAGCGGCATCCTGTTCAATCACGAGTCGCCACTGCGCGGACGTGAATTTGTGACCCGCAAGATCACCGATGCGGTGGCCCGGATTCAACTCGGCAAACTGGACGTGCTGGAACTGGGCAATATCGATGCCAAGCGCGACTGGGGCTTTGCCAAGGAATATGTGGACGGCATGTGGCGCATGCTGCAAGCCGACGAGCCTGATACTTATGTGCTGGCGACCAACCGCACGGAAACAGTGCGCGACTTCGTGTCGCTCGCGTTCAAGGCTACCGGCGTCGCCATCGAATGGAAGGGCAGCGCCGAAAACGAAACAGGTCACTGCGCCAAATCCGGCAACACGCTGGTGCGCATCAACCCTAAATTTTATCGTCCAGCGGAAGTGGAACTGCTGATCGGCAACCCTGCCAAAGCCAAAAGCAAGTTGGGTTGGACGCCGGAAACCAGTCTGGAAGCACTGTGCCAGATGATGGTGGAAGCGGATGTGCGTCGAAATCAGGCCGGGTTTTCATTTTAAAGAACGCACTGTTACTTGGTGTATGCGAAAAATACCAACAAGCCTGATAATGACTAGCCTCATTGAATAGGGAGTATCATATTTTTTGGTATTTTTTTCGCATATATTTACTGCGGTTGTAAAATATACTCCTGCTGATTTGAAATAAGGGTGCAAATCATGGTCCCATCTCATCCGGCCGCAATCGGGCAAACTTCGCTGGCAACACCCTCGGCCGTTCGCGGGCGGGCACTGATTACCGGTCTGCGCGGCTTTACCGGCCGCTATCTGGCGCAGGAACTGAGCGCCGACGGTTACGAGGTATTCGGTACCGCGCACGGCAGCGAGGAACTGGCAAGCAATGTATTCGCGGTCGACCTGTGCGACCGGTTGCATCTGCAGCAAGTGATTGCCGAGGTGCGCCCGGACGTGGTGTTTCATCTGGCGGCAATTGCGAATGTCGCGCATGGCGACGTCGAGGCGATTTACCGCACCAACCTGATCGGCACCCGCAATCTGTTGCAGGCGCTGGCTGCCGGCGATCATGCTCCGCGCGCAGTATTGCTGGCCAGCAGCGCCAACATCTACGGCAACGCCACGGTGGAACCGATTGACGAGCAGGTACCCGCTTGTCCGGAAAATGATTATGCAGTCAGCAAATCCGCGATGGAGCAGATGGCGCGTCTGTGGCACAGCGCGTTGCCGCTGACCATCGTGCGGCCATTCAATTACACCGGCGTGGGGCAATCGGAAAGCTTTCTGCTGCCTAAAATAGTCGCACATTTTCGGCGCCGTGCAGAGTTCATCGAGCTGGGCAACCTGGATGTCGTGCGCGATTTTTCCGATGTGCGCACCGTGGTCGGCGTTTACCGCAAGCTGGTGCAAACTGCTGCTCCTGGACAAACCTTCAATGTCTGTTCCGGACGCGGCTATTCGCTGCAGGAAGTCATTGATATGCTGCAGCGGATCGTCGGCCATGCAATCGAAGTCAGGGTCAATCCGGCCTTCGTGCGCGCCAATGAAGTCAAGCGGCTGGTCGGCTCGAATGCCAAACTGCTCGGCACTATCGGTGAACTCTCGTCGATCGGCCTGGAACAGACGTTGACCTGGATGTGCCAGGAATAAATGATGAAAATAGGCATCAGCACGACGACCATCGAACCCGCGTTGACCGGAGGTCATATCGACGGCATTGGCGTCTACACCAATGCCTTGGTGACCGGATTGCCGGCGTTCGGCTGCGAGGTGCGCGGAATGTCCTTCCCGCCTTTTCCTTCGCAGCGCGGGTTGGCACCGTTTGTCGCCAGCGAAGCCTTTTCGCATTCGTTCATCGTCAGCTCGCTGCGCGATATCCTGAGCCCGAGCTTTGTGCGTTACCGCCCTGAAGTCGATCTGTTTCATGCGACCGACTACCGGATTGTGCGCATGGAATGCCCGGTGGTGGCGACGCTGCATGATGCGATCCCGTTAAAGTACCCCCAATGGTGCAGGCCGCGGTTGCGCACGCTGAAAAACTGGGTGCAAAAAAATGCCGCCCGCAATGCGGATCATGTGGTTGCATTGTCACATCATGCGGTCGCCGAACTGGTCGAATATTTCGATGTCGATCCGGACAAAATTTCAGTCGTGCCCTGCGGCGCGCACGAAGCATGGGCGCAAGCGCCCGACCCGGAAGAAGTCGCGGCGGCGCTCGCACGCCACGGGCTGAAGCCCGGATATTTCTTGTTTGTCGGCACCTTGCAGCCGCGCAAGAACGTCGAGCGCATTCTGGATGCCTATCTTTCCCTGCCGCAGAATCTGCGGCGGCAGCGCCAGTTGGTAATCGTCGGACGTGCGGGCTGGCAGTGCGAACAATTGGTGCGCAAGTTGAAGGCCGCGATGCAAAACGGCGAACCGGTGGTCTGGCTCAATCGGATCGAAGGCGACTATCAGTTGCGTCTGCTGTATGCGGGTGCCGGCATTTTCGTGTTCCCGTCGTTGTACGAAGGGTTCGGGATTCCGGTAGTCGAGGCGTTTGCATCCGGCGTTCCTGTATTGACTTCGAACACCACGTCGCTACCGGAAGTCTCAGCCGGCGCGGCGCTTGAAGTCGATCCGCTGAACACCGGTGAAATCACGCACGGCATGCAGCAACTGGCCGAGAGCGATGCATTGCGCGAGCGTTGCATCGCGGCGGGGCGCTTGCGCGCGCGCGAACTGACCTGGGCCAATTCGGTCGAGCGCATGGCCGCGGTGTACCGCACTGTGCTGCAGTCCTGACGCCCGGTCATCCGTGCCGGCAGTTCACAGATAGTTGCGCCGCCCTTGCGACAAAAAACTGACGTTCACCGAATCAATGTGAAGCTGGTAGGCGACAGGGGTCAATCGGCCGCGAAATTTGACCGTATAGGGTTTGTGGATCAAATCGAAGAAATGCATCCAGAAGCCATCGAATCCGACCCCGGCGATAATTTTTTCTGATCCGGCCAGGTACACCATCTGCATCAGGTCGCGACCGCGCATGTCAATGATGTTGTCGTCCGTCAATCCCATATCGGGATCATACGTGCCGCCGACGACGATGATTTTGGCGCGTTTTTTAGCGGCGATGGATCGCGCGGATGCGATCAATTGCCGTCTTTTCAGATTGACCAAGTCCCGAAAGCGGCCGCTGCCTAAATAGGGGCTGAAAAAAACCGCATCTTGCTCCGGCATCGGCGCCTGCTGTTCCTGGCCCGCTTGCAGCGCCAGCCTGATGCGTGCGGACCAGCTTGCGATTTTTTCTTGCAGCAGCGCCACGCTCATGAATTCCAGACCGAGATGCGTGGCCAGTGCCATCGCCAGAAAAATCGGATAGGGCAGCGAGATCGGCCCGTCCGGCGTGCCCAGGCCGTAGATATGGCCTTGCCCTGTGTAATCGTTCAGCAGCAGGTACGGATTGGTAACGATATGCGCGCCCGGCCTGGTCTGCCCCGGCCCCAGAATGTCGATCCCGGTGCCGGTCAGCAGGAATTCCAGCAAGCGGCGATGGTGGTTGCCGGTGGCGATGCAAGCGACAGGAAAATGGTCGCTCAGGCTCAGCATCAGCGGAATAAAAAAGAGGAGATCGCCAAAATGGATGTAGCGGGGATCGGTGAAATCGAACAAGAAGCCGCGCTGCAAATCGGGTGGGCCGGCATCCTGCGTATTGGCGCGATGAAACAGACTGTTGGTTATGCGAAACTTGCGGACTCTTAACCTGATCAGTAGCGATGAAATTACAGAATTATTCATCGCCGGATTGTCGCATGGCGCCCGTTATTTCTCTATGCGATTTTGCCACTTTCCCGCAATCGTGGATATTTCCGGCAGCGGTCAAGATGCGGGCGGCAAGTGACGAAACGTAAAAATCCTATGGAGCAGAAATGTCAATACTGGTCCACATAAGATGACAAGGATCAGGCCTACCAGATAATGCCACCCCATTGTTTCAGCCAGAAACGACAAACAGATCGTTAATACGAGGCTGCCCATAGAGACCATAAAGAACTTCGAGTAAATTCCCCAAGTCGGTCGTCGCCGGAAGGTAAAAAATGAATTCGCGAAAAATGAAGCGGTATTGGCAACGGCAAAGCCGGCAATATTTGCCGGTACCGGTGTTGTAATCAACCCTTCGACAAGCAGAATGACCGTTGCAGAATGCAATAGTGTATTGACCACGCCGATAAGACCAAATATCAACACCTCACGATAGGCTGAGATAAGTCGCCTAAAGGGGATCACGTGCATGCTCTTCCCTTACAATATAAACAGGACGGTGCTTGACTTCGCTATAGATACGGCCAATATATTCGCCTAATACTCCAATGCCAATGAGTTGAACACCGCCAAAGAAAAGCACCGCTACCATTAGAGAGGCATAGCCTGGCATATCGGCTCCAAATACCAGCGTTTTGATAATTATGATAAACGCGTACAACAGGGCAAGAAATGAGGCACAAGCGCCCACATAAGTCCAAATCCGCAAGGGCGCTGTACTGAAGCTGGTAATGCCTTCAAGCGCAAAATTCCACAATTTCCAGAGATTGAAACTCGACATTCCTTGAGTCCGCGGCGCGACGTCATAGTGCACAGTTACTGTGCGAAACCCCACCCATGCAAACAAACCCTTCATGAAGCGCCTGTTTTCAGGTAATTGGCGAAGAGAGGTAACCACTGCCTTGTCCATAAGACGGAAGTCACCTACATCCGGTGGAATATCAATGTCTGAAATCCGGTTATGTATCCGGTAGAAGAAATTGGCAGACAGCTTTTGCAGCTTGCCGTCGGTAAGGCGGTCATTGCGCCGGGCAAGAACAACCTCCGCTCCATCACGCCACTTCGCCAGCATCTCGGCGATCAACTCAGGGGGGTGTTGCAAATCCGAGTCGATCGGAATGACGGCATCGCCGGATGCGCGATCAAGGCCAGCCGTCAGTGCTGCCTCCTTGCCAAAATTCCTTGAGAAGTCTACTACATGAACATTGCCGTAAATCTTGTGGGCTGCCAGGAGCTCTTGCAAAGTGGCGTCACGGCTTCCATCGTTGATCGCGATGATCTCGAAACGATATTCGGGTAAGCTTGAAATGACTGCTGCCACACGCTCAAAGAAGGCTTTGGCACCTGATGCCTCATTGTGAAAGGGGACCACCAACGATACAAGTTTTGTCACAGGTTTTCCTCCGATTTACCTTTATGTACGCGTTTACACAAATAAGCAAAATCAACTTCAGTGCAAGCAACGGACGATTTGTCGCCAAATAACTGTTCAATTTTCCCTATCCCTTCAAACTCGGCCCGCAAGAATACAAATGCTATTGACTCATCTGTAGCCGACGCGATTTCATTTTCATAGCCTACGCAAGGTTTGGCTGCCCTTGCGACGTACCCCGTGGAGAGGTTGATCTTGCGCTCCGCAGCATAACGCATCGTAGAGAGAAGGGTAGAGTGCGGAGAAGCTTTGCTGCAGCGAAACGGTGGATAAAAATAAAGTGTCTTGATGTTGTTTCCCAAAAGATGATCCCAAGCGGCCTTGTCAAGCAAGGCAGTCGATGGTTGCTGAGTGACTTTTGCACGAACTTGCAAATGATGTGGCCCGAGATCCCAGATTTGTAGCAATAACACCAGACTCAAGAGGAAGGAAGTGCGACGTGCAGGAGCATGGCGATGCACGGTTACGATAGTGAATATCACCACTGCATATCCTGCCAACCAAAAAAACCGACCGGAAACCCTGAATGGTCCAGTCAGCAGACCAGGCCACGGCAAATAAAGATCAAACAGATGCGTTGTTCCAACATATATTTGGTTGGACAAGGCATAAAACGTCACCAAAAGCAAAGCGGTCAAGAGTATTTTGTGACGAACCCAAAATGAACGGTCGTGTCGCGATCGCAATGCAATGGCATAGATAAACAGGCCCAGCAGGAATACTCCAAGATAATTGAATCCCTCACCCTGTCCGTCGTGCCCCTGCGGATGTGGCCATTGCAGTAGTTTGCCGCCCGCAAAAGGCGACAAAACGTTCATCGAATAATAGCCAAAGCCTGCTTCCTTTAAATCTGCACCTGGCGGCAATGGCAACATGGTAGCGAACAGGCTCAGGGCTAGCAGTCCGTATGGAACACCGAGCGTGAGTACGGATTTTCGCCAGCCCATCCGGGGGGCAAAGCGAATCATATCTGCGGCAAATATGATCGACAGCATTGAGAAAAGGTAGATGTTGATGTAAAACGCGGAAAAAATCAGCGCTGTCCACGTTTTCCATGCCAACGTATTTTGTCGTGTACTGCGAAAATATACTGCAAAAGCGAAAACAAGCAGCCACTGAGACATCAGGCTGATGTGCATAACACGAAAGCTCAACGCTGGAAACAAGGCCAGAAATAACGTCAGCACTGACAATGTGATCCACGATTTGATCCCGGCTTCACGGCATATCCACCAAGCGCCGACACCTTGGAGAAAATAGCAAATTAATATCCATGCCCCATAAGGGTTCCAGAACGGCGCATCAGCGCCGTGAACGAAAAATTTGAGTATTGCCGCGTACAAAGGGATGATATCGACAAAGGTCGCAAGCGTTCCATCGGGCCAATTAATTGAGGAAATATGCAGGAGCGGCCATTGCCAAGGTTCCCGTGCAAACGCATTGAAGCCTGCTATGTATTGGGTGATGTCGGCATCCTGTTGCTGCCAATAAGCTGACGTACCAAGCAGAAAATCAACCGGATACAGCCACATTGCGAATGACAGTGCCAGACTGATTCCAACAAGCAATCCACCGAATCCGCATGGTTCAGCGATGGATTGTTGCAATCTCCTCCAGCTAAGGTGAAATCCCGCCACCTGTGGTTTCGGAGAGTCGGGTGCTTGTAATTTCATGTTAAGTGCTGCCTCTGCACAATACGCAAGAAGTTATTGTTCAGGTTTATGGTGAGCCAGAATGCCACTAATGTCGGCCTTTGGTAACGTTGACGAATATCCTGACAGCCACACATCTCAACCAGAGTAGAAGTTCTTATTGCTACAGAGCTATTCGAGAAGGCAATAGATATTGAGTTTGAAGGCATTGGAAAATAGTAAGTTAGGTATGAAAAAACAATGTGGCTTTAATTCTTTGGAGGCCAACTGCTCTCAGGTTGCTGACCCGCCAGCACAGCCAGCAATTCTCTAACGTTTTCCTCCCAGGTGACCCAGGGCATTGCTTCCGATGCGGGACTGGTTCCTTGTGCATGCAATTCCAGCCAAGCGCGGATGGCTTCTGCCAGATCGTCGGCGCCCAAGCCGCTGAAATAATAGGCGTGCTGTTGCGCGACCTCCCGGAAAACTGGCAGGTCGCGCGCCAGGACCGGTAATTTATAGCGGGCCGCCTCGATCAGAGGCAAGCCGAAGCCTTCGCCTTCGCTGGGAGCCAACAGGCAGGCGCATGCCGGATAGAGCTGTTGCAAGTACGCGTCGTTGACGCCCTGTAACCAGAACAGGTGTTTGTTCAGTTGGGGATGCTGCTGCAGGCGTTCGACGATCTGAGGAATGGTGCGCCGTTCGGATGGCGCCAGCGGCCCCCAGCCTTCGTTGCCGACAATCACCAAATTGATCTGCACACCACTTTCCCATAGCTGGTCAAATGCTGCCAAAGTTTGTAAATGACCTTTGCGCGGCTCGATCGTGCCCACCATCAAAAAACTGGGTGTAGCTGCGAACTGTGCTAGCAGCGGATACGTCTTCGATATTGGCATCGGTTGTGGCGAAAGCGTGCTGATATCTGCGCCGTGATGCAATACTGCCAGCTTCAGGTGTTTGTTTAAGTTGTGCTGGTGCAAATCCAGCCATTCCATCATTTCCTGCTTAACCGCATCTGAAATGCAGATTAGCCGATCGGCATTGTCGGCAATGCAGGCCAGCCAAGCGCCGTGCCTCTGGTCGGAATTAGCGGGGAAAAATTCCGGCCGTAACACCGGCAATAAATCGTGAATCAGGAAATTAACTTCCACACCCCGAGCACGCCAGTGAGCATACAGTCCACTGGCTGCAGCTGCTACTACTGCGTCAGGAGAGTAGTCGGCGCTGTAAAACACATCGCCTGAACCGATATCGACCATCGGATCGGATGTTGTTTGGCTGCCGATGTCCAGCAATTGCCGTGCATAGAATTGCGCATAACGATAATGCCAGCGGCCTCCCTGCGCGCTGAGATAGACAGGCTCGACCCGCAATCCCGGCATTGGGTAGCGCAGCAACTCGATCAACTGAGTGCGCACCACCCGCTCGATGCCGGACTTGAGGTCGTGCTGCGCAATCGCGGTGACATCGACCAGCAGCTGACGCGGCCTTAAAGGATCGGGCATGCGGGCGAGACAATGTGCCAGCTCTAGCAGCGTTTTTTCGTCGCTCGCCAGTTGCGGGATTGCCACCAGTGCCTGCGCCAGTGCCTGCCGATCAAAGCGTGATTCCACACATGCCAGATCGAGCGCGGCTGCATATTGCTGGGCGCAGTGCTGTGGATTGTGTTGGGTGTGCAACAGTTGCTGTGCCTGCGCACCCAGCGCGGCGCGGCCTGCCGTATCAATCCTTAGTGTTTCCAGTGCATTAGTCAGATCGGCAATGGCAAACACGTCCGCCAGTTTCCAGACGCTGTGATCGGGCAACTCAGCCATCGAGCCGTTCGCATTGACGATGGTAGGCAAGCCATAGTTCATGCAGTCGAGCACAGCTGCCGAAGTTTCGCCGCGTGACACATTACGCAATTGGATGCCAACATCTGCCGCTTGCAAGTATTGATGATAGACCGCGTCGTCGCTCCAGCCGGCGATGCGGATGCGGTTTTTGGCACCGGCGGCGCGGATCATCGCGTTCATTTGCATTCCGTAGTCGCCGCCATGGTTGGCGCCGACCAGCACGAGTTCGCAGTCCGGATCAGCGTGCAGGGATGATGCGATCCATGCTTGCAGCAACTCACGACTGAGTTTGGTGGGCGCAATGAAGCCGAAACTGCAAGCCACGAATGCATTCGGACGAATACCCAGCGCTTTGCGCGCAGCAGCGCGGTCTTGCTTGAGTGGTGGCGTACGGGGCAGGGGTACCACACTCCAGTTGTGCCCGGCATCCGCACCGTACCATGAGCGGGCCAAGCCGAGTGCATGCTCGGAATGTACGATCACCCTGGTGGCCCCTTCCAACACCGCCAAGTTGCAGGGATAGGCATCCTTGGTCTGTTCGATTTGGTCCTGCACCAAGCTGGCACGCAGCCCAGGGTAACCATGGGAATGGTACAAGGCCTCAGCCCAGGCGTTGGGTCTGGCGCCGCTCATTTGTTCATACGCCAGCACGCCGCTTAGAAAGAAATCATGCAGCACGACTACGCCGCGGTGCTCTTGCAGCAGTTGGAACATATGGCTGTGGAAAGGACTATTGCCGAACTGATACAGGATCTGGTCATACAGGTGGGCGTGCTGCGCGAACCAGTCGGCCGAACGCCGTGGCAGCGCTGCCAGCGCCACAGGCAGGGTGACTGTGCTTTGCTGCACGATCAGCTCGATCTCGAAATAATCCAGCAAGGCCGGCAATAATTGCACTGCGTAATCGGCAATGCCGGTGCGCTCTGGCGGCAGCGGCGAGACGAAAGCAAGTCGTCGCTTGTTACCGATGTGTGGTGCAGTCGATAGGGCTGCCAAACGCGCCTCATGTTCTGCAAAATGCGACTCGAGAGCGCTTAAGGCGCGCCGCGCCGAAGCATCCCAGGAAAACCTGGCAGCCTGCGTGCGGCCATGGTTTCGCAGGCGCTCCTGCATTGCAAGGTCGCTCAGCACTTGCGCGATCTTGTCGGCAATCGATTGCGGCGAATCCGCATTGAACATCGCCTCAGCGCAACCGATTACTTCCGGAATGCTGGTGTTGTCGGCGCCGATCACGATGGCGCCGCACGCCATCGCTTCCAGCGCCGGCAAACCGAAACCCTCGTGCTTCGAAGGAAAAACAAACAAAGCTGCAATCCGATACAGCGCAATCAGGGTGACGTCGCTGACGTAGCCGGTCAAGATCAGCTCATCCTTGGCCAAGCCGCTGCGCTTGGCGTGCTCCATCAGCTTCTGACGGTCATTGCTGCCCAGCTTGCTGGCGATCAGCAACTGGTGTTCGGCGCGCAAGGCAGCCGGCAGCAGGCTGTAGGCGGTGATTAAGCCGTCTATATTTTTGCGCGCATCGAAGCCGCCGGGCGCGTACATCAGCAGGTTGCGCGTGATACCGAATTGTTGGTGTAGCGCTGCCAGTGCCAGCGGAGCTTGGGCCGGATCGCCTGGCGTGAAGCTGGTATCGACTGCGGTCGAGATCGCCACGATCCGGGCCGGATCGAGATCCAGCGCCTCGATTGCTTCCTGCCGCGAATAATCCGAAATCGACAGCAGCAGTCCAGCTTGCCGCAGCGAGGCGATTTTACTCTCGTAATAATGCTGTTGCGCCGGCGTACCTAGATATGCAGCCGGATTGAGAAAGGGGATCAGATCGTACAAGACCACGGCAGTCATGGCTCTAGTGTCAAACGTGCCCACCGAAGTGACGGCGTCGTCCACATAGCCTTCAAACAGACTTGTTACCAGCACCGCATCAGGCCGCAATTGGGCGATGAAATATTCGCGCAGCATTGTGGCGGCGCGGTGGCGCGCATCATTGCCGGCGGCCATTTCGGCGACCGGCGTGACGATGTCGAACACCCGGATTTGTCCTTGCGGGATCAGGCCGTCGAAGGCCCGCCGGATATCGTCGATCGCAGCGCCCAGCGCGCCGTTAAGCACCAGCCAGATATCGTGCTCGCCGGCATTGCGCGCCATGGCCAGCGCCAGCGCCAGCGAATAACGCCCGATGCCGCGAAAACGGCTCTCCGATTGCGCGCCTTGCAGATCGATAACAATACGCATCAGTTTTTCCTTGCGTCTAGCGATTTTTTGAGTTCGCGGTACATGCGCAGAGTGCGCGGTGACAGGTCGCCGGCCTGTTGCTGCGGCTCGCTCTGGGAGGTCATGGTGTATTGGTGCAGCATTCGGCGCAAACGCGATTCCAGGCCGGGAAAGTAATGCAGCATGCGGCGCGTCGCCTGTTTCAGGCGCGGACGGCGCAATACCAAGCGCGCCCCCTGCAGCAGCGCCCCCTGCAGCCGACGCCTGATGCCGTTGCCCAATCGATCTTGTTGGATTGCCGAACGGACGCGATAGGCATACTCGACCGCCAATCGCAGCGGCGCAGTGGCGCGCCATGACCGGCTCGACAGCAAATCGACAACGCGCTGCCCCAGCTGCGCCGCGCGCGCTTCGGCTTGGCTAGCCCGTTCTTCTGCTTGAGTCGTGCGTTCTTCTATTTCCACCAAATGTTGTGCTTGCTCCACCAAATGTTGTGCTTGCTGCACTAGTGCATCTTCAAGTCGCCTCAGTCCGGCATGCAGTTCTGCACGTCGTTGTTCTTCCTGGTGTTCGTAGCGCGCGGCAATATCGGCCAGTGCGATTCCGTAATCGGCCTGGAACGGCGCGTCGAACGGTGCCAGCACCGCCGGTACAGCATTTTTTTGGCCCACCACCGCGTAGTCCGGGCTGACGCCGTCGAGTACGTTGAGCAGGCCGATTGGCGCTGCCGAGTGCAATTGCGCCGATTCCTGCAGGCGTACCACCTTGCGGCGCACGAAGCCGCTGTATTCGACCACAAATTCGAGCAGTGGCGGCGGTACCGGTCGCAAATGGGTGGGGTCCATATAAAAGCTCGAGGCGCCGACCACCAGGTTTTCCGGGTTCGGGGTTTCCATGATCAGCAAGCCGCCCGGTTGCAGCACGCGCAAGGCTTCCCGGATCAACGCCTGCACCTCGGCAAACGGCATGTGTTCGACCAGATGAAACGCCGATACCAGTGCTACGCTGTCGTCGGGCCGGGCGCGCAGGCTGGTCACGGCATCGGCCATCTCGACGTTCAGCGTGCGTTCACGGCAGGCGGTCAACATGCCCTCGTCAAGATCGACGCCGCTGGCGTCGAAGCCCGCCTCACCCAGCAATTCCAGCCACTCACCGCGACCGCAACCCAGATCCAGTGCTGTCGCCGGGTGATATAAGTTCGTCAAGGGAGCGATGAAGTTGGCATAGGCGCGCAGACGCGACTTGATCAGATCGCGCGAACCGCGGTGGCGGTCTTCAAAGGCCCGGTAGAAAGAATGGTTCATCGCAGGATCTCTATTTTCGGTTCCAGGCAGCTGGGGCACCCGAATAAGAAAAGGATGGCGCCAGCGTGGTGCGGTTGCACTCACATTTACACCAAGGAAATAGTGTTTCGGTGCGCAGCGGCACTCGCCAATGTACTTGCCAGCGCCAGCTCTTAAAAAGGGCGGATTGTAGCATGCCCGTCATGTCGTTCTGACCAGTAAGAAGCTGCTTGCAATCTCTTTTAGGAAGGGCAGTAGTAGTATCCTCCACGTATCGGAGACCGTGCTAATGTCCCGGCATCAAGGGCGACAAGAACGCCGCCGCCGCAATACCGGCCGCATTGGCACTCATGTCGCGCCAGCAGAATTTCCGGCCGGGCACCAAGTTTTGCAAGACCTCGATGGCCCACCCGGCAAGTAAAAGTCCGAGCAGCCAGTAGCGCTGTTCCGCCCAGTCCCGGGCAAGTCGCGTCGCCAGCAAGGCCAACGCTCCAAACGCCAGGAAATGCAGCACTTTATCATTCGGCAAAGGTGGCAGCCAGGCCGCCGGCACCAGACAGCCGATCGAAATGGCGCTTATTCCCAATAAAAAAACAATCAATTCCCAGCTTAAATTCATTGCCACAGTATTTCCATGTTGCCGGCCAAAATAGAGAAAAACAGCATCTGCGCATGCCGCGCGATTAAAGAGTGTCCCAGCGCCAGCTGATCTGAAGCATCCGGCTATTATATTGAAACAAGGATATATTCTCCTTGTTCCTGACCTGGCGCCATTCAAATTGCAGGCTTTGACCCTGCTGCAGCGGGACGATCACAGCGGCGCGCAGCTGCCGGGTATCCTGATGGCGCACCAGGTCGATCAGGCCGGGCGAATAGGCGGTCTGGCTCAGCCAGTGCTGGCGGGTCCAGCCCAGTTCCCCTTTGATCTTGTCGGTTAGGCGCGCATGCAACTGGACGCCGCCATACCAGCCCTGCCGGTCGCCGCCCAAGCGCCCGCTCTGGCCATGGTCCGACAGCATGCCGAGCGATAATTGGGCCTGAGTGCGTGCGCCGCTATAGCTCAGCGCGGTGCCCAGGTCCAGTGTGCTGGCGTCATATCTGTTGCGAGTCGGATATTCCACATGGCTCAAGCCCGCCGTGATCGACCAATCGACGCGCTCGGGCAAGGTGAGCGGTGGGGCGACACGCATGTGCAGCTGGGTTTGCCGTTGGTAAAGCTGGTTGTCCAGCCGGATCAGGCCGAGCGCCGCTATGCTGCGGCCGTGCCACATGCCTGCTTGCCACGGGCGTTCCAGTCCGACTAACACGGAGGTCGTGTCCTGCGCGCTGGCCGTGTCGTGCCGGAGCATGCGTAATTGCACGACCGCCAACGTACCCTTGTCATCGAGAGGGCGGGTGTAGTCGCCACTGACTACAGTATAAGAATCGGCCTGCGGCAAATAGTCCGGAGCCAGTTCCCATTCGGTATAACCGAGGCCGGTGCCTGTGCTGAAAAAGCGGTTGCTTGCGCCTTGATTGACATTGCTGTCATGTCCGCGCCCGAGCCTGATCCCCAGCAGACTGCGCTGTGCTGGTGCAAGATTGCAGCCCCGCTCGCGATAGCTTTGGATCAGTGCCACAATGCCCGGCGGCGGCGTGAAGCGCACTTCGATTTCGCGGAACAGTTGCTCGGCCTCTGCCGCATGGCCCAATTCGCATTGGGTGATCGCCAAGTCGAGCCAGGCCCCCGCATGCTGCGGCTGTTCTGCCAGCAAGCGCATCAGCAATGCGGTGGCCTGGTCCGGCTTGCCATCGGTCAGCGAGCGCAGCGCGTTCAGGTACAGGTCTTCTTGCGCGGCAGGTGCTTGCTGCGGCATCTGCGCATGGGCGCAGCTGCCCAGTGCCATCGCGCATCCAATGAGGCACCTGAAGATCAAAATTTGCAATGATTCCATCAATTTATCGATGCGCATAAGCACTCAGATACCGTTTCCGGAATCAGGCGTACTCTCCAGTGTGTACACGTTGACCGCCTTTTCCTTGCCGCGCAGCAGGCGCTGGCCCAGCAGGATGAGGCGGTGGCGCGTAGCGCGGCTGGCCGTGCCTTCGCCGATGATGACGTCGTGCGCAAACTCGCGCGCCGTCTGCTCCAGGCGCGATGCAGTGTTGACGCTGTCGCCTACTGCGGTATAAATGCTGCGAAACGAAGTGCCGAAGTCGCCGACCATGGCCAGCCCGCTTTCGACGCCGATACGCACCCGTAACGCCGACTTGCCGGCCTGCAACCGGGTGCGGCTTAATTCTCGTACCTGTTGCAGGATCTGCTGCGCCGCATCCAGCGCCAGATTGGCATGATCCGCATTGGGCAGCGGCGCGCCCCAGAACGCAATCAGACCGTCGCCGGTATATTTATCCAGGGTGCCGTGCTTTTCCAGCACCGGCCGGGTCAGGCAATCGAGAAAATCCTTGGTCAGTCTGGCTGCTTCATCCACCGGCAGCGCCTCGATCTGGCTGGTGTAGCCCTCCATATCCGCGATCAACGTGGTCACTTGCAGCTGCCGCGGCGCCAGCGGATCTTTCAGGTCGCGCCGCAGCAGCTCGGCAACGACCTCTTTAGCTACATACTGGCGCAAGGTGCCCAATAGGTGGCGCGACTTCTGCTGTGTCAATTGCCACTGGAAAGGCACTGCGATAGCCAGCAGAAACAGGTTTGACAGCAATGGCCCGGCGATTGAAAAATCGGCATCGTGCCGGCTCACCCAATATGCCAGAGCCAGCCAGAGCAGGGCGCTGCCGGCCAGCATCGCAACATTCGAAGCCGCCGACAGGCGCGGAAAGGTATACGTGCCCAGCAACACCACGCCCAGCGAAAACAGCAGCGCAATCCACTTGCCGGGCCAAGCGGCCGGCGTCAGTCCTGCCTGCTGCTCCAGCAGCGAGGTCAACAGTGCGGCGTGGACCAGCAAGCCGGCAGTGGACGGATGCAGCGGCGTCGCCACGCGGTCGCCGATGCTCAACGCGGACGAGCCCACCAGCACCAGGCGGCCGGCGATCAATTCTGGCGGCAGGTTCTGATCCAGGATGTCGGCCGCCTTTGCCACCGTATAAGCGCTCCAGTCGCGCAGGTACGGAATCCGCACGAAGCCCTCGGAGCCCGCGTCCGGCAGGGCGGGCGCACCGGCGCAGCAATCGAACAACGCACGCGCCAGCGTAGGATAGCGCCGGCCCTCGAAAAAAGTCTGCATTGGCACCTGCCGCAAAGTGCCATCCGGGTCCGGCCTCACGCCGATATTGCCGCTATGGGCTGATTGCGCGAGGCCGGCGTGATTAGCGATAAAGCCGCGTGCCACGGCGGCCTGGCCGGCTGCCGCGACCGGTGTGCCGCCCATCAGTTGGCCGCCGCGTAATGCCTGCGGTCGCGCATCGTAATCAAACAGCTGCGCCAGTACTAGCGGACCATGTTGCGCCAGCTGCGCGATGCGCAGGTCGCCGCCAGCGTCCGCCGGTTTTTCTTGCAGGATATCGAGTGCCACGCCACGCGCGCCGCCAGCCAGCAATGCTTCCACCAGTTCTGCCAGCCGCGCACGCGGCCACGGCCACGGATAGCGCGCCAAGCTAGTCTCGTCGATATCCACCACCAGGATGCGCGTCTCCGGCGTGTTCACGGCCTGCAGCTTGATGAAGCGGTCGCGCAACCATGCATCGGCCAAATGCGCGGACCGGGCAGCCGGCCATTGCGACCAGACGCCCAGCAACACGGCAGCAAGCGCGATCCCGGCGCGCACTAAAGATATGGAAGGAAGCAGGGTGCGCAAAATTACCGATAATTTCATTAAAGTTGTTGGTGCGGCGCACAGGCCATGCCGGATCAAGCGTTGCGCAGCAGAAAAATAGCCGCCAAGTATAAGCCCTGCGCCCGCCCGCACCATGGCCGGTCCGACGCATCTTCCCCGATGTTGCGCATTGCCCACGCAAGGTAGCCACGGCGCGAACCGCAGCCAGAGCCCTGCCATCTTCATTGAATAGTGGGGGTATCGTCATATTCATGGCATTCCCCGCATATTCTTATTGGGTCGATAAAATATACACCAACAGATATAGATATTTGATATGCGCTAGCTATTCAGCCCTCGCCTGGCGGGTTGAATAGTTTTTGGTAGGTCGGGTTAGCGTAGCGTAACCCGACATTCGTAGCCGCAAATGTCGGGTTACGCGATGAAGCCGCTAACCCGACCTACGATGCTCGCCTGGAGGGCTGAATAGAGACACTTTTGCCCCCTCTTTATTCGCGGACATTGTTTGCCGCGATAAAGATGAGTAACATCCGATCTTCAGATGAAAAAATGCACTATGCCTGTTTCCCGTCGGGAATGCCGGTCATGCAAGCCAGGGAGAAATACATGTTGCGTCCATTGATTGCCGTTCCGGCGCTTGCCATTGCCCTGTGCTGCGGCGCCTCCGCGGCGCTGGCCGGCGAAGCGGGCCGGGTCGTGTTCGTGGCCGGGCAGGTGCAGCTGGCCGGCCGCCCCGCCGCGCTCGACCTTGCGGTCCAGGAGGGCGACGAAATCGCCACCGGCGCCGACGGTTACATTTACATGAAAACGGTCGACAACGGCTTTCTGATCCTGCGCCCGAATAGCAAGGCGCGCATCGTTGCCTACCATGTCGATCAGCAAAACCCGGCCAATACCCGCGTCAAGCTGGAACTGCTCGGCGGCGTGGCGCGCAGCATTTCCGGGCAGGCGGTCAAGCAGGCGCGGCAGAATTTCCGCTTCAACACGCCGGTCGCCGCCATCGGCGTGCGCGGCACCGACTTCATCGTCTACACCGATGCCCAGACTTCCCGCGTCGCCGTGATGTCGGGCGGTGTCATCGTCAGCAGCTTTAGCGGCGCTTGCGGTCCGGAAGGCGGCGGCCCCTGCGAAGGCAGCGCCAGCCGCGAACTGTTTGCCGGCCAAGCCGGCGCGCTGTTGCAAGTGCGGCGCGGCCAAAACACCCCGCAACTCTTGCGCAGCACTGCGCTGGCGCCCGACCAGAGTGCGCCGCCACGGGCTGACGA
>Ga0366794_1022_pt1 | contig 30855 bp, 32 predicted proteins | sample BONcelN113001C14_FD_207043 | JGI IMG/M metagenome (GOLD analysis project Ga0366794, IMG submission 207043) | Enriched cells from coal bed in the Powder River Basin, Montana, United States - BONCAT cells N11 rep3 HSBNCT.N11.300.1.C14 ...
CCATGAATGTACACATCGCAAGCGATGCTTTGCTGGATGTGTTGAATTGCACCAATTGTGGAGCCTGTATTGATGTGTGTACTGAAAAGGCGTTACATTTTTCATGGAAAAAACAGAAAGGAGGTCAAAAGCATTGTGAGTCTGTGGAAAGCATTGAGCGGTAAGGAAAAACTTACCGGCCGGCATCTGCTGATTATGGCCGGTCTCGTCGTTTTCTTTTTTATCTTTACTGCCTGGACGATAGGGTACACCTCAAAATCCGAGTTCTGTGGTACTTGTCATGAAATGGGGACAATGCACCAAACCTGGATAAATTCATCGCACAAAAATATTGCCTGCATTGAATGTCACTCCGAGCCGGGGGTGAAAGGGCTGGTCAAAGCCAAAGTAAAAGGAATCAAAGAATTATATATACACGTTAGTGCAACTAACATTACTCCCCAGGCAGAAGCTAAGGATATCAACTGTTTGAGCTGTCACCAGGAGAAAGTCAGCACTAATGTAGAAAAAGCCGGTGCAGCTAAAAATCCTCACACCATCAAACACTTTGATAACGGCATGACCTGTATTAGTTGTCACGGCGGCTTGGTTCACAACGACAAGGTTAATACTAGCACACCGAGTCGTGAGTCTTGTATAAGCTGTCATCTGGATCAGATGAATAAATAGTCTACCATTCTTTTGCAGGAGGAAATACAATGGACTGTTCGCGCCGCGAGTTTCTTAGAGCATTTGCTGTTGCTTCAGCATTAGTCAGTTCAGGCTGTTCATTCAATACCGGCAGTAAATCTATGCAGGGACCGACTTCACAGCAAGATGTTGAGAATTGGGTCAAAGGTGTTTGCCGCTATTGCGGTACCGGCTGTGGCGTATTGGCCGGGGTAACCAAAGGGAAAATTGTAGCCGTTAAAGGCGACCCCGAGTGTGCTGTAAATAAAGGCAGACTGTGCGTAAAAGGGATATTATTACCCAAGATTATGAATACCCAGGACCGCTTACTTCACCCGCTGATTAAAAAGAACGGAGAATTCGTTAAGGCTTCCTGGGAGGAGGCACTTGAACTTGTTGCTAATAAGTTTAAAGAATCAATTGCTCAATATGGGAAAGATTCGGTTGCTTTTTATGGCTCCGGTCAGAATATCGCTGAAGAATCTTACGTAGCTAATAAACTCTTCAAAGGTGCCATTGGTACAAATAATATTGACGGCAATCCACGAACCTGTATGGCCAGCGCTGTTGCCGGCTATGTCAGCACCTTTGGCAAGGATGAGCCAATGGGAACCTATGCCGACATTGAGGAAGCGGAGGTCTTTTTCATTATTGGCTCCAACATGGCGGAAGCTCACCCCATTATATACTCCCGGGTAATAGACCGGAAAAAGAGCAATCCCAATGTCAAAGTTATTGTGGCCGATCCGCGTAAAACGAGAACGGCCGACATTGCCGATATGCTGCTGCTTTTTGTTCCTGGTACAGATCTGGCACTGTTAAACAGCCTGGCCTATGTCATTATGGAAGAAGACCTAATGGACAAGGATTTTGTTGCTGACCATACCACTTTTATGCAAGGCGATAACAAATTGTCCTTCGAAGAATTTAAAGATTTCCTTGCCGATTACAGTCCGGAAAAAACAGCAGTTATCACCGGGCTGCCGGCTGAGCAGATTCGAGAAACTGCCCGTCTGTTTGCTGCTAAAGGGAAAAATTCCATGTCACTCTGGTGTATGGGGCTTAACCAGCGCATTCGCGGTACCTGGGTGAATAATTTAGTTCATAACCTGCATTTGCTCACCGGGAAAATTTGCAGGCCCGGCAATACGCCATTTTCCCTTACCGGCCAGCCTAGTGCCTGCGGCAGCGTTAGAGAGGTGGGCGCTTTATCACATCTATTACCGGCGCACCGCGTTGTAGCTAATCCTAAGCATCGTGAAGAAATAGCGGCAATTTGGGGAATTGATGCTTCCCGCATGAGTGCTAAACCAGGTTATCATACTGTAGAAATGTTCCGGGCTGCTGCCAAGGGTGACCTAAAATTATTATGGGTAATGTGTACAAATCCGGGGCAATCCATACCCAACCTTAATGTGTACCGGGCTGGTATGGAGAAGACTTTTCTAGTCGTCTCGGAAGCGTATCATCCCACTCGCACCAGCGAATTAGCTGATGTTGTCCTGCCTGCGGCCTTGTGGATGGAAAAGGAAGGAATATACGGCAATGGTGAACGGCGTACCCAGCACATTGCCAAGGCTGTTGAGCCGCCGGGAGAGGCTAGACCGGATGTTTGGGCACTGATTGAAATTGCCAAGAGGCTAGGTTATAGCGACTTGTTCTCTTATAAAAACAACGAAGAAATTTGGGAAGAATACCGGAAGTGTACCATAGGCACTAAAATGGACTTGCCGCCTTATGCCCGCTTACGCCGGGAACATGGTCTAACCTGGCCGGTGCCTGATGCCAATGGATCGGAAACATCGATTCGCTATGCCGCGCCGTGGGATCCCTTTGTTGCGGCAGGAATTAAATTTTACGGTAAACCCGATGGCCGGGCAGCGATCTTTGCCCGCCCCCATGCGGCACCTGCCGAAGTACCTGACAATGAATATCCCTATTTTTTATCTACCGGACGCATTCTTGAACATTGGCATACGAGCACCATGACAGGTAATGTGCCGGAACTCAAGCGGGCGATGCCCCAAATGTACCTTGAAATTCATATGGAAGATGCAGAAAAGCTGGGAGTGAAGGATGGCGAACTGCTAAAGATCATTTCCCGCCGTGGTGAATGCCGCCTGAAGGCCAAAATAAATGGCCGCGGGCAACCGCGACCAGGGCTGGTATGGGCACCGTTCCATGATACTGAAATGGCCCGGATGATTAACTTTGTTACGATTGATGCCTTTGATGATGCCTCAAAACAGCCGGAATACAAACTGTGTGCAGTGCGGCTGGAAAAAGCTTAGCTCTCATCACTGTCCGTCCACTTGATCGGCAGTGGTAATATAGGCTGGGAAAACACCTAATACATCAGTCATACGCTCCACTTGTTTGGCAATTTCCGCAACTGCAGCAAGTGATTTCGCTTCAACAATAACAATAACCTCTTGTTTGGGGGTGGTAGTGTGCACTGTAATACCGTACATGGCGCCCAGAGCAGCTGCCACCTCGTTTATCCGGTTATTAGCCGGTTGTACAATCATGCTTGCAATGGCCATAATCAAAACTCCTTTGCTGCTGTCTATTACGATACGTTCTTTCTTTAAGTATAAAGCTGTTTGAGTAGTAGCGCAATTCAGGTAATTCTTAAATATATCTTAAAATGGTAAGTAATGACAGGTATACGTGCAAAAGTGCCGAAATATAGGACGTATTATGGTGCGAAAGGGACCTGGTGCATGACAAGAATGATGGTAGAACTGGTTAACATAGGAAAGTGTTATGGCGGTCATTACTTATTCAGAGAATTAAATGCACTCGTTCAGCCTGGAGAATGTTTAGCGATAATTGGACGCAACGGTTCAGGCAAGTCGACTCTTCTCAAAATCATCGCCGGCTTGGTGCGGCCATCCTCCGGTACTATCCGGGTTGTGGCGAACGGCAGGGAGCTTCAAACAGACCAGCAGGCTGCTGTCATAGGCATGGTGTCTCCGGAAGTGATTTTTTATCATCCCCTGACAGCAATGGAGAATCTTCAATTCTTGCTCAATGGCCGTAACCTTGAAGCAACGGAACAAGCGGCGCTTCACTGGCTGAAACAGGTAGGTCTGGAAAAGCAAGGCAATAAACCGGTTAGCTCATATTCTACAGGAATGCGTCAACGGTTAAAAATTGCTGTAGCTTTGGCCCTGGAGTCACCACTTATTTTGCTGGATGAACCGTCAAGCAACTTAGATACCGAGGGCAAAGATATTGTAGGTCAGTTTATAGCCAATGCGCTTGCTGCACAAAAGACAGTTGTGATTGCATCAAATGAACGGTGGGAGACAGAATATGCCAGCCATAAAATCACCCTGGCGTAAAGCGTTATGGGCTGTTCTATATAAAGAAGGTCTTTGTGAATTGCGTACCCGCTACGCTTTGAGCGCCTTAGCCATGTTTGCCCTGATAACATTATCAAGTGTCAGTATGGCTATTGCCGGTACGTCACTAACGCCGGAACTGGCCGCTGTGCTGTTATGGATTATTTTGTTTTTCTGTGCAATGGCTGGCTTGTCCCGCGTTTTTGTGCAAGAGCAGGAAACCGGAACTATCTTCACCTTGCGTTTGTATATGGGTGCTCAGGCCGTCATATTTGGAAAGTTACTATTTAATATAGTCATGCTGCTGGCGCTTACCGCTCTAATTATTCCGTTGTTTATTATCTTTTTAAATGTAGATATCCGCCTGGGTTTTTCTCTTAGCCTGATACTTTTCTTAGGCGATGTAGGAATTGGAGCTGCCGCTACCGTAACAGCAGCGATGGTAGCGAAAACCCAAGGGAAAAGTGCACTGTTTACTGTTCTGACTTTTCCCATTTTATTGCCCCAGTTTTTGGCAGTAATCAGTGCAACAGCCAAGGTGCTTAGCCACACTGTGCCTGGCTTGACAGAACTGTTCTTTATGGCTGGCTATGATCTGGTACTGTTTATTGCTGCATCAATATTATTTGACTATCTTTGGTATGACTAGCAGGAGGTTGTTATGCTAAATGGAGTTTTAGCTTTGTGGAGTGCAGCAGTTCTTTATGCCGTTTTTTATATCGTACCGCCGGCACAAGGGCTGGGATATCTGGTGCGTATCGCTTTTTTTCATATCCCGGTGGCGTGGGTGTCAGTAATTGCTTTTCTTATTTCCGCGGGGTGTGCTGTTCAGTATTTGCGAACACGTAATATCCTGTATGATTGGTGGGGATCTGCCTCGGCCTTGCTAGGCTTGCTGTTTTGTCTGTCAGCTACCGTCAGCGGCGCTGTTTTTGCAAAACTCACCTGGGGCGCTTATTGGAATTGGGATCCCAGGCAGACTACTGTTTTTATATTGTTATTAATTTATGGGGCTTATCTGGCGTTGCGATCTTCTATTGAAGAGCAGGAGCAGCGTGCTAAAATAGCAGCAGTTTATGCGCTGCTATCCAGCCTGACCGTTCCTTTTCTCATATTCATCATTCCCCGGTTCTATTTCTCACTGCATCCTGAACCAGTCCTTAACTCAGCCGGTAAAATCGCCATGGATAACAGTATGCTTTATGTCCTGCTGGCTGCGCTGGCCGCTTGCACCGCTTTATTTGCAAAAGTACTGACCTGGATGGTAAGCTGTAAAAAAAAGAGACAGGACCAAACTGCGGCGGAATATGAAAAGGAGCTGAGGCAGTTGTGAAACGTCGTCATGTTATCGGTACTGTGACTATTCTTGCGTTCGTGGTTTTTAGCGCCTTTTCTTTTCAAGATTCACTTACTCCGTACGTAAACTTTACTCAGGCCAAGTCGATAGCCGGAAATGTTCAGGTTCGCGGCGTATTAGCCACTGATCAGGTGATAACTGCCGAAGGCGGTAAACTGGTACAATTCGTACTGCGCGATGAAGCCGGTGTTGAGGCACTTGTATCTTATCGCGGCATTAAGCCTGATGGAATGGAAGATGCTACTAGTATAGTGGCTATTGGCAAATACCGGGACGGTCAGTTTGCAGCAGAAAAATTGCTGGTAAAGTGTCCTTCTAAGTATCAAAGTGCACAAGGGAGTGTGAAGAAATAATGGTCGGATTTGGCGCTGTCTTTTTGGCGCTTATTGCAACAGGTATCGCTGTTTTCTATTATTTCAATCAGCATTTAGTAACAATTACCCGGCGGGACAGACAGACAGGCCACAATAATGGCCGGACCTGGTATAGCATTTCCGCCGGATTTGTTGGCCTTGCTGCCGTATATCTGATGGTTATTATTCTTAGTAACCAATATCAGTTTGCCTATGTATACAGCTACTCATCCCGGGAGCTGTCGCTGGCTTATAAGGTGTCTGCTTTTTGGGCCGGCCAGGAAGGGTCCTTTATGTTATGGCTGGTTTTTCATGTTGTGTTTGGTATGGTGCTGCTGCGCCGCAAGGATTTGCCGTCAGCAGTGATGGCAGTTTATAGTATTGTGCAGGCCATGCTGCTCATTATTCTGCTCGCGAAGAGTCCCTTCATGATGCTGGCAGAGCCCCAATTAGACGGTGCCGGACTTAATCCCCTGCTGCAGGATCCGTGGATGGTTATTCATCCGCCTGTTGTCTTTTTAGGGTACGCCGGACTGGCTGTTCCCTTTGCTTATGCAATGGAAGGTTTGGTATCAAATAAGCATGATCAATGGGTGAAACAGGCTCTTCCCTGGGCTTTATTTTCCTGGGCTGCCCTTGGTGCAGGTATTTTTATTGGTGGATTTTGGGCATATAAAGTACTGGGCTGGGGTGGATACTGGGCCTGGGATCCGGTAGAGAATTCATCGCTGGTACCATGGCTGGTGGCAGGTGCTCTGGTACATTTGCTGTTTTTGGCCCGTATTCGGCCGTCAGGCATAAAACCGGCATATGTCACAAGTATTAGCAGTTTTGTACTGGTGCTGTACGGCACCTTCTTAACACGGAGCGGTATGTTAAGTGACTTTTCCACCCATTCCTTTGCTGACGAAGGGATAGGCGGCCTATTGGCAGGCTTTGTGCTGGTGACTGCACTGGCCGCAGCGGTTGTTCTTGTTTTGCGGTGGCACGAACTGCCGCAAGGAGATTTGTATCCCGGTGTTAAGAGCAGGGAGTTTATTCTGGCTTGTACCGGTCTCATCCTTGCTGTTTTGGCTGTTTTAGTATTTATCGGTATGTCAACTCCCGTATTTACAGCGCTACTTGGCAATCCCCAAAATGTTAGTACCAGTTTTTATAACTCCACCTCATTGCCGCTGGCCGTAGCAATGGCGCTATTGTTGACTATCGGTCCGGTTATCACAAGTGTAAAAATAAGCTGGACCTCTTACTGGTGGGTAGTTATCCTTGCTTTTGCCGGTATTGCTCTTGCTGTCAGCTATGGCATTCGTCAGCCCCTCATTGTACTGGTAATTGCCCTTGGCGCTTCCAGCCTGGTCATCAATGCAGTTGCTTCAGTAAAGCACAATATTACCTGGCAGGCAGGTGTTACTCATGCCGGAGTAGCGCTTACACTGGTTGGCATTATGGTATCTTCGGCAGCCAGCCAATCTCAGATGGTTAGTTTTGAACCTGGTCAGAGTCAGGTCGTATTGGGACAGAAAGTTACTTATCTGGGGAAAGAAGCAGCACCCGGCGGCTTTTACCAGAGCTTTGCTGTTGCAGGCGATGATAAGGCTGTTCTTAAGGCATTAACCAAATTTAATAAAGAAGGCAATCCGGCTGCCCGTGAACCGGGTATTTACCGGACGCTTTCAGCCGATCTCTATGTTGCACCGGTCACGAAAAAAGAGAAGGGTGGCGGCAAAGAATTTATTATCCGTAAGGGCGAGCAGACTGTTCAGCAAGGGCTGCAGTTCAAGCTGCTCCGTATTGGTATGAATGGCGGCAAAGGCAGTAATGAAGAAATACGGATACTGGCTGCTCTGGAAGTGACCAAGGATGGAAAAATGGAAGCAGTCAATGTCGAGCTGCTATTCAGAGGCGGCCAGGGGCTGGGCATACCGGTTCAGGTTTTTGACAACTATGAAGTCCTTCTCAATGGTGTAAATCCCAATGAGGGCGCCGTTAACTTAAGTGTGCGGAATGTAACAGACAATGGGCAACCCGAGCAAGTAGACGTGGACATAAGCCGTAAACCACTTATTAATCTGGTTTGGCTAGGTACCGCTTTGATTACTTTCGGTACAGTATGGGCGGGCTGCAAACGTCTTTATATACCCGAACCCTTTGTAGTTGGCTCTCCTAAAAAACCAGGCAAAGGTGCTACAATTCGCTAACGATACAAGAAGGAGCATGAAATTATGATTATATCCTGGAATACCACACAAGCTTGCAACATCAATTGCATTCATTGCTATCGCGATGCAGGCACTAAGCGTGCAGATGAACTTAATACTGCTGAGGGCAAAAAATTGCTTACCGAAATCGCCCGGGCCGGCTTTAAAATCATGATACTCAGTGGCGGTGAACCGCTGCTGCGTCCTGACATTTATGAACTGATCAGCCATGCCCGCAGTACGGGAATGCGTCCTGTTATCGGTACAAACGGCACACTGATTACCAACGAAGTGGCAGTAGCGCTGAAAGCAGCCGGTCTGGCTGTTGCCGGTATTAGTATTGATAGTTTGAATCAGTCTACTCATGACCACTTCCGCGGCTGTACAGGTGCCTGGGAGCAGACACTCAGCGGTATTGAAGCTTGCCGCCAAGCAGGGCTGCCTTTCCAAATTCATACTACCGCAACCAGTTATAATGAAAAGGAAATTACGGAAATTACCGATATGGCGGTAAAGCTGGGTGCCATTGCCCATCATATCTTCTTTCTCGTTCCAACCGGCAGAGGCAAGGATATTGAAGATACCAGCCTTAAAACAGCTCAATATGAAGCCTTACTGGAACGCATCTTAGATAAGCAGACACAAGTACCGATCGAATTAAAACCAACCTGCGCACCCCAATTCATGCGCATAGCTGCGCAGCGGGGCATGAAAATGCGCTTTACCCGGGGCTGTCTGGCCGGTACGTCTTATTGTGTCATTCTGCCTAATGGTGATGTCCAGCCTTGTCCGTACCTGCCTATTGCTGTTGGCAATGTGCGCAAAACCGATTTTGACATTATTTGGCAAGAAAGCGCCCTGTTTAATGAGCTCCGCCACCAACCGTTGAAAGGCGGCTGCGCAAACTGCGGTTATGATCAAATTTGCGGCGGCTGCCGGGCCAGGGCCTACTATTACGCAGACGGTGATTATATGGCAGAGGAGCCCTGGTGTGCTTATGGACGTTAAATCTCAGCCAGCCGGTGAGTGGCGGCGGGTACTTTATGACCTGTCTTCCATGAATACCGGTCTTGCTTTGATGGTATTAATTGCCGGTATTGCTCTAGTGGCTACTCTGGCATTCCCACAGGCAGAAGTTTTTCATTCCCCCTGGTTCAGAGCCTTATTAGCCTTGTTTTGCGTGAATATCGCCTGCTGTACTTTCCGGCAGTTTAGAGCCCTGTGGGCAGTCAGCAGACGAGTGCCCCGCTGCAGTCCGTCAGCGAGCTGGCAGCGCAGCCAATGGCAGGCAAACATAACTGCAGCGGAGGTTGAGCAGTTTCTGGCTAACTGCCGCTATCGCGTACATACCGTTCAGGCCGGCACCGAAACAATTGTTTATGCCGATAAAGGCGTAGCTGGCCGGTGGGGAGCAGCGGGTGTGCATTTAGCCATAGTAGTGATTGCTGCGGGAGCCTTGATTGGCAATTTATTTGGTTTTACCCAGTCGGTCGTAGTAGGCAAAGAAGAAGCTGTGCCAGTGCCGTTATATAAGACCGGGATTCAGCAGGCCCAGCTTACTCTTGCCGATTTTCGGATTGAATATTATCCCGACGGAAGTGTTTCCGAATATCTGAGTGACGTAACAATTGCGGCAGATAACGAACAAGTGCAGCAAACTATTAAAATTAACCACCCCTTGCAGTTTCAGGGAATTACTGTCTATCAGATGGACTATGGTCATCAGGTACTAGCCCGGATTCACGGGCCCGATGGCACTGTGCTTAGCGCCAGCTGGCTGACCGATGACGGTAAACTGGTAATCGACGGGGAAAAAGAAATTACCCTGCAGATGATCAAATATATCCCTGATTTTAATCCTCACCGACCGGCCGTTTCATTGAGCCCGCTGCCCAACAATCCGAAAGTTCTTTATGCCTTTTATCAACAAAATGAGGCAATTGACTGGGGAGTAGCCGATTTCGGACAGCGAATGAGGCTACAAGGCAATGACACCTGGATTGAATTTGCTCAAGTGAGGCCCTATTCTGCACTGGATGTGAAAAGTGATCCTGGTGTTCCTGTTGTTATGGCTGGCTTTTTACTGTTGTCTATTGCTTTTTTTCTCAGCATGTCCATCCGGTATCAGCAAGTGCAGATTAGAATATCCACCGGGTCGAAAGGCATGACAATTCATGCTGCTGTATCTGGCTTAGCTGGCGGGAGAGGCGAGTTGTTTTTTGAAGAGTTAGAAGAACGTCTGACGAAGGGAGCGAGCTCCAGTTGTTAGCTGAACATACACTGTTTTTTAGTGCCTTTAGTTTTTATTTTGCGGCAACGATATGTTACATAGCTTATTTGGTGTGGCTTAGCCGCGGCTTATTAGTAACGGGGAAATTACTGGCCGGCATCGGGCTTATTGCCAATACCATGGCGCTAATCGCGAGGACACTTGCAGCCGGGCACCTTCCCTTTGCTTCTATGTATGAGTTTGGTATGGCGATGGTGTGGTTAATCGTTGTATTCTGGTTTGTTGTTGACCGGAGGCAGCGGATGCCCGCTTTAGGTGCCTTTATGCTTATGCTGGCCTTTATGCTGGCCGGTGCCTTTCTGTCTTTTTATCAAGAGGCAAAGCCCTTAATTCCGGCGTTGAAAAGCAATTGGCTGATGGCTCATGTTATTACCGCTGTAATTGCTTATGGAGCGCTGGCGTTGTCCTTTGGTATGGCGACATTATATTTTTGGTACAGCAAATTTGGCGAAGCTGCTGATAAGGAAAAGACGAAGCTGAAGATTGCCTTCTGGGTTGATAAAACTATCCTATTTGCTATGCCTTTTTTGACGCTGCTGATTGTTACAGGCGCTGTTTGGGCAGAGTACGCCTGGGGTTCATACTGGCGGTGGGACCCCAAAGAAACGTGGTCACTGATTACCTGGATTATTTATAGCATTTATCTGCATGGCCGGATGATAAAGAACTGGACGGTCCACCGTACCATGGGTCTGGCCGTAGTTGGCTTTTTAGCCGTATTGTTTACCTTTATTGGGGTAAATGTCCTTTTGCCGGGACTGCACAGTTACGCCCAATAGACGCAGGGGTCAAAGTCCTCCTGCCGGGACTGTATAGTTATGCCCAATAAAAAGAGAGAGGAGGAGATTAGTTGGATACTGGTCAACTATTCAATCGCCATGCCTTAAAGCTAGTTTTACTAGGTTTAGTCATTGCGGTGGCAGGAATGCTGGCAATGGGAGCCGGTTATGCTTATGCCGAAAGCCCTCAATTCTGTGGAACTTGCCATTCTATGGATCAGGCTTTTAGTACCTGGAAGGATTCCAATCATAAACAAATAGCGTGTACCGAATGCCATCTGCCTAATAAGAATTTGGCGGTAAAATTAGTCGCCAAAGCTCAGACCGGTATTAATGACGTTTATCACGAAGTACTGCGAGATTATCCGGCAACGATCAAGGTCACGACCCAAGGTAAGACCTATCTTGCACAAAACTGCGCCCGCTGCCACGAGTCAACCTTAGAGAAAACGCAGATGGCTGCAGACGGTCAGGATTGTGCCAAGTGTCATCGTGGTTTGGTCCACGAGCGCAACATTAGCAAAGGAGGGATAAAGTTTGAGTAAGACACAGAAGTCTTTACTGGCTTTGCTGGGTGTGCTATTGGTCTTTTTTGGATTTGTTGTTGTCCGTATTGGCGTTGCCAAGCCCGTATCTACCGTCAAAGTTGCCAAGATTCCGGCAGGAGAATATGACTCGGCGGTATGGGGCCAGTATTATCCGCTTCAGTATGAAAGCTTTAAAAAGAATGCTGAAATGGCACCGTCACCTACTGGTTACGGCGGCAGTATTAAGGTCCAAAAATCGGAAATGCAGCCTGAAATTCTGGTTAATTTTAAAGGAATGCCTTTCAGTAAGGACTATACGGAAGATCGCGGCCATGTTTACACCATGACCGATTTGATGGAAACCAAGCGTATTGGTCCTGCCAGCAAAGGGGCATGCATAACTTGCAAGACTCCCTATCTGGAAAAAATGGTTAAGGAATACGGGTGGGGTTATGCCAGCAAGCCCTTGAGCGAAATCATTGATTATGCCAAGAAAGAGCACGGTTCTATTTCCTGTGCTCAATGCCATGATCCGGAAACCATGAATCTACGGGTTATCAACCCGGCATTCAGTGAAGCTATGGAACGCCGCGGCATTGATGTCAGTAAAGCCAGCCGGGAAGACATGCGTAATTATGTCTGCGCTCAATGTCATGTGGAGTATTATTTTGTACCAGGCTCTTTCCAGGTTGTCTTTCCCTGGGATAAAGGGTTTAAACCTGCAGAAATGTATGCCTACTATGCGGATAAGCCAAACAATTTCCAGGGAGATTGGGAGCACCCTGATTCGAAGGTGCAAATGCTGAAAGCCCAGCATCCTGATTATGAAACCTACATTACCGGCACCCATGGAAAGGCTGGTGTAAGCTGCGCTGATTGCCATATGCCTTATATGCGCAAAGATGGCCAGAAGTACAGTTCACACTGGATGACAAGTCCGCAAAAGCACTTAGAGGACTCTTGCGGCCAGTGCCACAGCAATCAAGGCCAGGCCTGGATGAGCGAGCGCATCAAGACTATTCAGGACCAAGCCTTTGAAATGCAGCATACTGCAGGATTAAATGTGGCTAAGGCCCATGAATCCATTAAAAAAGCCAGCGAAGCGGCTGAAGTTGATCAAAGTAAGCTGGCTGAAGCGCGTGAATTGGTCCGCAAGGCCCAATGGTTCTGGGATATTGTTGCTGCTGAAAGCAGCATGGGCTTCCACAATCCCGACCAAGTGATTACTACCTGCGGTCAGGCTAATGAATTTGCCCACCGGGCAATTGAGGCTGCCAATAAAGCGGCCGGTATAAACACGTTGTAAGCTCGAATTAGTGGTTAGCTGCCAGTCACTTCGGTGACTGGCTTTTTTATTTGAAATTTGCTGTCTATATTCTACTTTCTTTTAACCCATACTAGCACTATGCGCTGCCACGGGCGGCGGTCTTCTTATAAGGGAGTGGCATAATGGATTATGGGCTTACGCTATGGGAACTGTTTCAAAAACGGCACTTAAGCAGACGGAATTTTATGAAGGCTTGTGTCACGATTACCGGAGTTTTGGGTCTGTCGCCAGCTAAGCTTACCGAAGTCGTCCAGGCGGCAGAAACACGGCAGCTTACTCCGGTTATTTGGCTGCATGGTCATGAGTGTACCGGCTGTGATGAGTCTTTTATTCGTTCCCAGTCACCACTGGCCTCAGATATAGTATTAAATATGATTGCGCTGGAATATATGGATGTGCTGGCTGCTGCCGCCGGGGAAACATTAGAGCATCACCGGGATGAGGTCATGGACAAGTATGCCGGTAAGTACTTGCTGGTTTTTGAAGGTGCTGTTCCTTTAGGAGATGAAGGGATATTTTGTACGGTAGGCGGTAAGCCGATAGCCGAACAGCTTAAGGCAGCCGCTCAAGGTGCGGCGGCTATTATTGAAAATGGCTCCTGTGCCGCCTGGGGAGGTATTCAGGCAGCTAACCCTAACCCGACCAAGTCGGTAGCAGTCAGTGAAGTCATTCGCAATAAGCCGATTGTGAAAGTTCCCGGCTGCCCCCCTATTCCGGAAGTATTGGCAGCCACTATTTACCACTATGTATTGTTTGGGCAGCTTCCGCCGCTGGACAGCAAAGGCCGGCCCAAGCAGTTCTTTGGTAACCGTATCCATGATACCTGCTATCGTCGCCCTTTTTTTGATTCCGGTATGTATGTAGAAAGCTTTGATGATATGGGCAGCAAGGCCGGCTGGTGCCTGTATAAGGTGGGGTGCCGGGGACCGGAAGCATATAACTCGTGTGGCAATATGCGCTGGTGGAATGGTTTGTCCTATCCTATTCAGGCCGGAGCACCTTGCATTGCTTGTGCGTCAAATGAATTCTGGGATCATGATCCATTTTACCAGCGATTGCCTACTATAGCAGTGCCTAACACAAAAGCGACGGCCGACAAGATAGGTGCTATTGCCGCCGGAGCTACCTTGGCCGGCGTGGTAGCCCATGGAGTGCTGTCAGTGGCACAGCATGCCAGGCATAAAGAAAAGGATAAGGAAGAGGACTAGGGAAGGGGAGCCGATCCGATGAAACGCGTTGTTGTTGACCCCATGAATCGAATTGAAGGACATTTGCGGATAGAAGTTGTTGTTGATGAAGCTACCGGCAAGGTACAGGATGCTCTTTCCAGTGGTACGGCCTGGAGGGGAATTGAACTGGTCCTCAAGGATCGCGATCCCCGGGATGCCTATTTGTTTGCCCAACGCATCTGCGGAGTATGCACTTCCGTTCATGCCTTGGCCTCCTTACGGGCGGTGGAAGATGCGCTGGCTATTGAAATTCCCCGAAATGCCAATTATATGCGCAATATTATTGCAACTCAGCAGATTGTACAAGACCATTTGATTCACTTTTATCATCTTCATGCCCTTGACTGGGTTAGCCCGGTAGAAGCGCTAAAGGCTGATCCGGCCGCAGCCGTCTTATTGCAAAATGGGATACTGGATACATACCAGCTCCCTTTTGCCGGACCGGTTGAAATGAATACCAGTGCTTTTTCCCACGATTTTCCGAAAGCAACGGGTGCTTATTTCCGCGATATCCAGGGCAAAATCAAACAAATCGTGGACAGCGGTCAATTAGGAATTTTCGCAGCCCACTGGTGGGAGCATCCCGATTATACGATATTGCCTCCTGAGGCACATCTGATTGCTGTTGCTCATTACTTAAATATGCTAGACCGGCAGAAAGATATTGTAGCCTCTCATCTGGTATTCGGCGGTAAGAATCCCCATCCCCATTACGTGGTTGGCGGCATGCCTTGCTCGATATCCATGAATGATTTGAATGCGCCCGTTAACTCTCAGCGCTTAGCTGTTGTTGATACATCCATCAATCTTGCTATCGCCTGTGTAGACTCCTTTTATTTACCTGATGTTTTGGCAATTGGTGACAGTTACGTAAAAAAAGGCTATGTAGATGGCGGCGGTTTGGCTAAAGAACGGGCGTTGGGGTATGGTGATTTTCCCGATGACCGTTACTCAGGCATCACCAATGGTGATTTTCATAAAAATCTGCTGCTGCGCTCTAACGGTGTAGTGGAAAACTTTGCTCTTGGTTTTACAGGTGCAACCTATCATAATCTGGATGCGAACGATTTGACTGACCCGGCGGTACTGATGGAAGGCGTGGATCATGCCTGGTATGCCTATCCTCAGGCTGGTGATCTGCATCCTTGGAACGGCATAACTGATCCGCAGTTTACAGCACCCAAAGAGGGGACTAAGACCAGTTGGAAAAGCTTAGACGAAAATGGCAAATATTCATGGATAAAGACGCCGAAGTGGCGCGGCAAGATGGCTGAAGTCGGCCCGCTCAGCAGGTATATTATTATCTATACGAAGGTGAAACAAGGAATTATTCAGCCAACCTGGGTAGAAAAAATGATCGTTGACCAGATTGATGCTGTATCCAAAGTGCTTAACCTGGCGCCGGAGAAGTGGATGCTCTCCATGGTGGGCAGAACTGCCTGCCGGGCACTGGAGGCACAGGTAATGGCCTATTTGAGTAAGTATTATTACGAAAAGCTGGTTAAAAATATCCGGAGCGGAGATACAACAGTAGCAAATATGAATATGTGGGATTCAGCCAAATGGCCGAAAGAAGCCAAGGGTGTAGGTATTCATGAAGCACCGCGCGGGGCTTTAGGTCATTGGATAGTTTTACGGGATACCAAAATCGCCAACTACCAGGCAATTGTTCCGTCAACCTGGAATGCTTGTCCCCGGGATAGTAACGGAGCGCACGGCGCTTATGAAGCCAGCATGGTAGATACAAGAGTTAAAGTTGTCGATAAACCGCTTGAAATAATGAAAGTAGTCCATTCCTTTGATCCTTGTCTGGCCTGTGCCACTCATTTGTATAACAGTGAAGGAAAATCACTAGCGATTGCTCACTCCGATCCCTATCGTTGCTAAGCTAAGTAAAGGAGTATACCATGAAAGAGCGTACTATTCGGGCCTACTATGTTTTTAGTGCTCCCACCCGCATATTCCATTGGGTGATGGTAGTATGTGTGACCGTGCTGTTGGGTACCGGCTTATATATTGGAAATCCTTTTTTTCTAGGTACCCAAGGGCAGGAGGCGACCTTTGCCGTTACCAATGCATTTTCTATGGAAAAGATGAGATTCTATCATTTTGTTGCCGCTTATATATTGCTTAGTTTCTTTATCTTGCGTTGCTATGGCTGGATAATCAATAAAGGCGACCGCTTGCTGCCTCGATTTTGGACCGGACATTTTTGGGAAGGCTTGGTGGATACGATCCTGCATTATTCCTTTCTGCGATTTCAACACCGGCCTTACCTGCGTAACTCGCTTGCCCGCAGCAGCTATTTGGTAATTTATCTGCTGCTGCTGACGGAAGCTGTAACCGGTATGGCTATGTATGTCATGATTGTCCCCAACAGTTGGCCGGCAGGTTTGTTTGGGCCCGTTAATCACTGGATGGGTGATGAATACACCGTGCATATGGTGCATCATTATATCGCCTGGGTACTTGTCATTTTTGTTATTGTCCATGTTTATATGGCCACCCGGGCAGATTGGATGGAAAAAGGCGGCGAAGTATCAGGCATGATCTCGGGAGTAAAATTTTACGACGAAGAACCGGAAGATTTGAGTGATATTCGATAAAGGCTCAGGCATTTTTGCCTGAGCCTTTTTTGCGATAACAAGCGTTTATAGCGCTATTACAAACTACGGTGTTCATCAGGTTGAATTATCGTGTTACTCTTAAAATAAGTATTCCTTTCATAAATGAAAGGGATTTGTAACCAGTCTGTAACCTTTTGGCAATAATTTTATTGTACGATGGAAGTGCTGCTAACTGATATCTTTTTACTGTTTTCGGAGTTTGTCTTGATTGCCATTGCCATTGTTTTTATTGGAGAGGGGTGTTAGTTATGGAAAGAAAGGATTCTTTATGGGACTTGTTTCAAAAACGGGACCTAAGCAGACGTACCTTTCTAAAGGCTTGTGTAACGATTACAGGTATGCTGGGGCTGTCTCCTGTTATGATCCCGCAAGTAGTGACTGCAGCAGAGCAAAAAACGTTAGTGCCGGTGATATGGCTTCATGGTCATGAATGCACCGGCTGTGATGAGTCGTTTATTCGCTCGGCATCGCCATTAGCTTCCGATGTAGTACTGAACATGATTTCTTTGGAATACAGCGATACCCTGGCTGCTGCTGCCGGTGCGCCTTTTGAACACCATCTGCAGGCGGTAATGCAAAAGTACAATGGTCAATACATCCTGGCAGTTGAAGGTGCCATTCCACTTGCCGACAATGGCATTTACTGCATGGTAGGCGGTAAACCGTTTACTACTGTTTTACAAGAGGCGGCCAAAGGTGCGCTGGCTATTATTGAGTATGGCTCCTGCGCTGCCTGGGGTGGAATACAGGCAGCAAAACCTAACCCCACTAAATCGGTGTCGGTAAGTGATCTCATAAGCGGCAAACCCATCATCAAGGTGCCTGGCTGTCCGCCGATTCCGGAAGTGATGACCGGAGTGGTTATGCATTATGCCTTGTTTGGCCAACTGCCACCACTGGACAGCAAGGGGCGGCCTAAGCAATTTTTTGGTAACCGTATCCATGATACCTGTTATCGCCGGCCTTTTTTTGATTCCGGTATGTTTGCCGAGAAATTTGATGATGCCGGGGCTAAAGCAGGCTGGTGCCTCTATAAAGTAGGCTGCCGGGGACCGGAAGCCTATAATTCGTGCGGTAATATGCGCTGGTGGAATGGCTTGTCTTATCCTATTCAGGCTGGTCATGGCTGTATCGGCTGCAGCCAAAATAATTTTTGGGACAATGGCTCTTTTTACGAACGCCTGCCCAATATTCCCATCCCCAATACCATTGCCAATGCCGATAAGGTGGGGATGGTGGCTGCCGGTGTAGCGGCAGCAGGCGTGGTTGCGCATGGCGTCATATCGGCAATGACCAAAGGTGAGGCTAAAACACACCAAGACAATGCAGATAGGAGGCCTGAGGTATGAAACGAATTGTAGTTGATCCTGTTACCCGGATTGAAGGCCATTTACGGGTGGAACTCAATATAGATGAAGCTACCGGCAAGGTTCAGGATGCCTTGTCAAGCGGCACTGCCTGGCGGGGAATTGAACTGATCGTCAAAGATCGCGATCCCCGCGATGCCTGGGCTTTTGTGCAGCGTATTTGCGGAGTGTGCACTTCCATTCATTCTTTAGCGTCTCTGCGGGCAGTAGAAGATGCTCTCGGTATTTCCATACCCAAAAACGCCAACTACATCCGTAACATCATGAAAGCATCGCAGGATGTACATGATCATTTGGTGCATTTTTATCATTTGCATGCTCTCGACTGGGTTAGTCCGGTTGAAGCATTAAAAGCCGATCCGGCCGCAGCCGGGGTGCTGCAAAACACCATTCTCGAAAAATACAATTTAGGGTTAACCGGACCAATTGAATTTGACACTGCCGCATATCCCAAAGAGTTTCCAAAGGCAACGACTGCTTATTTTAAAGCAATACAGGATAAAGTAAAGAAAATCGTTGCAAGTGGTCAATTGGGTATCTTTGCTGCCCATTGGTGGGATCACCCTGATTATCAGTTGCTGCCTCCCGAGGTTCATTTAATAGCTGTATCGCATTACCTCAATATGCTTGATAAACAGCGGGAACTGGTGGCGGCCCATCTGGTATTCGGCGGGAAAAATCCCCATCCGCATTATATTGTCGGCGGCATGCCCTGTTCTATCTCCATGAGTGATATGAATGCTCCCGTTAATACCGAACGTTTAGCCGTGGTTGATACTTCAATCAATTTGGCTTTGGCAGCAGTAAGCTTCTTTTACCTGCCTGACCTATTGGCTATTGGCCATATGTATGCACAAAAAGGTTATGTTGACGGCGGCGGCCTGGCAAAAGAACGGGTGCTGGGATATGGCGATTTCCCCGATGAACCCTATTCCGGTATTACTGACGGTGATTACCATAAAAAATGCCTGATTCGCTCTAATGGCGTAGTAGAGAATTTTGCTGCCGGTGCAGCAGGTGCGGTATTTCACAGCCTGGTGGGCAAGGATTTCGGTGATCCGGCAATATTGGCGGAAGGGGTAGAACATTCGTGGTATACCTATCCGGAGGAGGACAAAGATCTCCATCCCTTCAGCGGAGTAACCAATCCTCACTATACGGGCCCCAAAGAAGGTACTAAAACCGAGTGGAAGCAGCTTGATGAAAAAAATAAATACTCCTGGCTGAAAACGCCGAAGTGGCAAGGTAAGCCAGCTGAGGTCGGACCGTTAGCCAAATACATTATCGTCTACGTTAAAGTGAAACAGGGGATTATTCTAGAGCCTACCTGGGCTGAGAAGCTGATGGTTGAGCAAATTGATGCCGTTTCCGGCGTTTTGGGTTTGCCCCCTGAAGCCTGGATGCTGTCCACTGTTGGCCGGACTGCTGTACGGGGGCTGGATGCCCAGCTGGCGGCATACTGTAATAAGTATTACTTTGAAAAACTGATCAAAAATATTCGTGCCGGCGATACTGCCGTTGCCAACATGGAAAAATGGGAGCCTTCTTCCTGGCCGAAAGAGGCCAAGGGTGTCGGCATCATTGAAGCGCCGCGGGGAGCGTTGGGACATTGGGTAATGATCAAAGACGGTAAGATAGCCAATTACCAATGTATTGTACCCACAACCTGGAATGCCTGCCCCCGTGATAAGAACGGAGTCCAGGGAGCCTATGAAGCAAGCATGATTGATACGAAAGTGAAGATTGCTGATAAACCACTGGAAGTGTTGAAGGTTATTCATTCCTTTGATCCCTGTCTGGCTTGTGCAACTCATTTGTATAATGCCGAAGGCAAGGAAATTGCGGTTGTTCATACCGATGCTTATTGCAAAGTGTGATTCAAGGCCGAGGAAAAAGGAGGAAGAGATGATGAAAGAAGGTTCCGCAACTGCCTATTACCTGTACAGTCCCTGGCTGCGTATCTTTCACTGGATTATGGTAGCAACTATTTTTACTCTCTTTGCCACCGGACTGTATATTGGCAATCCCGGCTTTATCGGCACACAAGGCAAAGAGCCAACTTATGCGGTTGAAAGTCTCTTTTCAATGGAAACAATACGGTATATCCATTTCTCGGCAGCCTATATTTTAGTAGCTGCATTTATCCTGCGTATCTATGGTTTCCTATTGAATAAGGGGGACCGGCTGTTGCCTAAATTTTGGACTATGTTATACTGGAAAGGATTAGTCGATACAGGTTTGCATTATCTGTTTTTGCGCCGTGAACATAAGCCATACCTGCGAAATTCGCTTGCCCGTACTTCCTATCTGGCAGTCTATATTATGCTGGCTACCGAGGCCGTTACCGGATTTGCCATGTTTTATATGATAAATCCCAATAGTTTAGGAGCAGCGTTATTTAGCGGCTTTAATCATTTGTTTATTGATGAATATATCGTACATCTCATTCATCACTATCTTGCCTGGTGCTTCATGCTGTTTGTTATTGTTCACGTCTATATGGCCATCCGGGCAGATTTTATGGAAAGAGAAGGCGAAATTTCCAGTATGTTTTCAGGGGTCAAATTCTATGGTCATAAGCCTGTAGATTTAGGAGATATTGTAGATGGAAAAGAAAAAAGTGACTGTCCTGGGGATCGGCAACATTCTGTTACAGGATGAAGGTTTCGGCGTTAAGGTAGTTGAACAGTTGATCCGGCGTTTTACCTTTCCTGCTGATGTGCAAATTTTGGATGGCGGTACGCTTGGTATGGAACTAATGCGGTTTATAGCAGGCACGGAAAAGCTGATTCTGGTTGATGCTATCTCCGGTAATCAACCGCCGGGAGCGCAGTATGAATTTAAAAACGACCAGGTAAAAGCCTATTTCAAAGAAAAAGTATCCATGCATGAATTGGGAATCCAGGATGTATTGGCTGTGCTGGAAGTGCTGGAGCAGCCGATTGAGGATATTGTCGTTTTGGGAGTGCAGCCCGAATCATTAGATATTGGGTTGGATTTAACTCCTTTGATTGCAGCCCGTCTGGAATCAATTGAAGCCAAAATAATTGCTCAGCTTGGCGAGTGGCAAGTAGAGGTGAAAAGCAATGCCTGAGGAACAGGGCGGCATGTCGCCCCATGCCAGCGCTGTGCTGGCAGAAATTTGCGGTGCTCTTGAGCAGTTGAATCAAACCGGTCAAGGACATACTTTGTTTATCAATAAAATGGCTCTTAGCCAGCAAGACCGGCTGGATATTCATGATTTCCTTGGCGAAGGCAGTGTTAGGATAAAGCTTGAGAAAACCGATGAACCGGCAGAATGGCTGGAAAGCGGTATTATTGGCGTTTGGTTTGGTGTATTTTATGACCATGCCGCCAACCCCGTTTTGGAAACGATTGAAATTACTCATTTCCCCCAAGTGGCAGCCGCGCAGCCCGAAGATATTGTGCAAGCAGTGCAAAAATTGCAAAACCGATTAAAGTAAGTACTGTAAGCTAGTAAGCAAACCACCGCAGCGCGGTGGTTTTTTCATAAATATTTACCACCCCTCATAGCTTTTAACGGAGGTGAGAGGTGATGAATATTCGAAATTTATTTGTTTGTATTACTTTTGCAGAGTTAGTTGAGAAATTTCCTGTTGAAAAATGCCGCTACAATGAAGAGACCGGACATTATGAGCTGTTGATTACCGTGTTTGCCCAGCCGCTGTGGGTCGATGCACAGGCTGTTGCCCTCTACAAAGGGCGGGGCAGTGCTTTTTGCTGGAAAGATTACCAAGAGGGAAAATACGTGGAATTGAATGAAAAAAATGCTGTTTGCTCTGTCTGCGGCTGGTGGAAGTGCCATGTTTGCAGTTCGTGCCGGTGCAACAAACCCTAAGAGTATGAGAAATCGGTAGGATTATTTTTATTTGGCAGCGAATAATAACATATTCAAAAGAAGAGAAGGTGTTATTTTGCTGCGAGGTATACGGGGAGCCACTACAGTTAAAGCCAATAATCGCACCTCAATTGTCGAACAGACAGCTGAATTGTTAACGAAACTGGTGGAAAAAAATAAGATACAGCTCGAAGATATTGGTGCTGCCATATTTAGTGCCACTCCCGATATCACAGCTGCTTTTCCGGCTGCTGCTGCCCGGGAAATTGGCTGGGAGGAAGTCCCTTTATTTGGGGCCCAGGAAATGGATACCGACTTTGGTCCCTTAATGTGCATCCGTGTCCTGATTTTATTGAATACGGATAAACCGCAAAAGGATATTCATCATGTTTATCTTCACGGAGCACGGGTATTGCGTCCTGATCTTGTGAAATAATTGCGGTAAAACCGGCTAGAGTGTGAGCAGAGGCTTGGACTTCAGCCGGTTTTTAATCGTAGGCATTTGTTGCTTAAAACTCCATATAATAAAGTAGCTAGATAGTCATGTTTATTTTTTATTGAAACAATTGTCGAGTAGTGCAATAATAGATAAGCATGAAGGGAGCTGTAATTTGTGTTGATTTCAATTGTAGTACCGGTTTTTAACGAAGAAGAAAATATTAATGCTTTTTATATAGAAGTTTGTAAGTACATGGAGCCGCTGAGTTATGATTTTGAAGTCATTTTTGTGGATGATGGGTCAAAGGATGCTACTCCCTTGATTCTTGACCGTTTATCAAGTCACGATAGCCGGGTGCGGGCTTTAATTCTGGCTCGCAACTTCGGCCACCAGACAGCGCTTACCTGCGGGCTGGATCATGCTGACGGTGATGCCGTAGTCACGATGGATGGTGACATGCAGCATCCGCCTTCTATGCTGCCTTTATTAATCGAAAAGTGGGAGGAAGGAAACGAAGTCGTACAAACCATCCGTACCTGTACCGAAGGGGTTTCGCTGTTTAAAAGTCTGACTTCCCGTTTATACTATAAATTAATTAATAGTGTGTCTAACGTGCGTATCAATGAAGGTGGTTCGGATTTCAGACTGCTTGACAAGAAGGTTGTCGAAAGTTTTCGCCGCTTCAGGGAACGGGCCCGCTTTATCCGGGGAATGATCAGCGCTATCGGCTACAGGCAGATATTCATTGAATTTACTGCTCCTCCCCGTTATGCAGGTTCGTCGAAATTCTCGCTGAAGTGCATGCTGCACTTTGCCTTGGATGGTATCACGGCGTATTCTAAACTGCCTTTGCGCATTGCTTTTTACATTGGAGTATTGTGTGCGCTGGGAAGCTTTATCCTCACACTCCACGTGCTTTATATTAAAATTTTTACTGAGGAAGCTGTTCCCGGCTGGGCAACGATTACAGCCAGTATTTTGATGCTTGGCGGATTACAACTGGCCGGTCTGGGAATTATTGGCGAATATGTGGGCCGTATCTTTGAAGAAGTTAAGCAGCGGCCGTTATATTGGTTACGCGCCGACATGCGGCAGCAGGGCAGCAAAGACAGACCGGATAACCCCTCCTAGTTTCTGTAAGAAAGATTGTCTGAAGTGGCAGGAATTTGCAACTTGATGACGAATGGATAAAGACGAGCAGAGAAAAGCCGAATCCAGCTCAGGTACGGGGGAACCAACCATAGGGGTGAAACTTGCTTTTTGCAGGTGGGGGGCCTACAACCCTAACCCGTCAGCTAACCTCGGAGGCTGTCGAGAGGAGCACAGACAGTTGCTTAAGTTTCTCAGGACGACGGTTTGCTTTTTGATGCTCTTTGGAGCATCATCTCTTGCCTCAGCTTCTGCCTTTGTGCAGGGCGATGAAGGACAAGACATCGCCATGATACAGTCTAAATTGAGTTCGCTTGGCTACCAAGTGAGCGCCGATGGTGACTTTGGCGAACAGACGACTACTGCAGTGCAAGCCTTTCAAAGAGATCATGGCTTGACTGACGACGGAGTAGTCGGAGCTCAAACATTCAGGTTGCTTATGGGCCGCGATATCCCCGTGAGCCGCGACTCTTCGGCAACCGCGGTTAGACGCCTTCTTCAGACCGCTAATCGGTATGTAGGCGTTCCGTATGTATTTGGCGGTACTACGCCGAATGGATTTGATTGTTCCGGGTTTACGCGTTTTGTATTTGCAAATAATGGAATACAACTGCCGCGTGCAGCTGATGAACAGTTCAATGTCGGACAATCGGTATCGTATAACCGCTTACAGCCGGGGGATTTGGTTTTCTTCTCTACATATGCGCCGGGTGCTTCGCATAGCGGAATTTATCTCGGCAACGGGCAATTTATCAGTGCTACTTCCAGTCGCGGTATAGCAATTGACCGCATGGAAAGCGGTTACTGGGGAGCCCGGTATATCGGAGCCCGCCGGGTGTTATAGCAAATTAGGGAAGGCGTAACCGGCCTTCCCATTTTTTATTGTCTACTCAGTTTTTTTACCGGAGGCCGTCATGCTTACATTATATTGGAACAGCTTTATTCGCCCTTATTGGCCCATGGTGACGGCTGCAGTCGGTTGTTTTATCATTGCCAGTTTGGCTGGCTTAGCTGCTCCTGTTGTAATTAAATATTTAATTGATGGTGCCTTAGTTACACGTGATTTGGCTTCTCTGCATTTCATTATTGCAGGTATTGTAGCTCTTTATCTTGTGCGCGGCGCTTTTTATTACGTCTACGGCTATACTATCGCCAAAGCGGGCAATCAAATGGTTGCCAAGCTAAGGCAGGAAATGTTTGCCAAACTGCAGCACCAGGATTTTGCTTTTTTTGTAAATACTTCTACCGGTGAAACAATTTCATTGTTTACAAATGATCTCTGGTTATTGCAGCAGGCCTTTTCCTTCGGTGTACCTGATATGCTGGTGGAAGCTTTGAATTTAACTGCTATTATGACGCTTATGATTTATTTTGATTGGGAATTGGCTTTAGTCACCTTTGCTACAGTACCTTTTATTGTCGCTTCTATTGGCTATTTCAATAAAAAAATTGCTTCCCTTGGCCAATTAGTGGAAGAGGCGTTATCGCGGGTAACTGCCAGTTTACAGGAATATCTTACTTCTATTACTGTTGTTCAAAGCTATACCAGGGAAGATTATGAGTACCGGAAATTTAGAATCAATATTCAGCAAGCAGCAGGAGATTTATTAAAAGTACAGCGCCTAAGTGCTTTTTTAATACCGCTGGTGGAGTTCCTTGCCGCTATTGGACTTACCGTTATTATTTGGTATGGTGGCAAGGAAGTAATTAACGGGGATTTAACGATTGGCGGCATGTTCGCTTTTCTCGTTTATATCATTAATTTACCAACGCCGGTGCGCAAAATCAGTGAGGCCGCTACTAAACTTAAAATGGGTGTTGTTGCCTGGCAGCGTATCGCAAGGCTTGACTGTTATCCTCATCAGGTGCCGGAAGGCTGGCAGGAGCTGACTCAGGTTACCGGCAGAATTGACTTCCGTAATGTTTCTTTTAGTTATGTTCCTGAAACGGGAATCTTGAACAATATAACACTTACTGCAAACCCCGGTGAAGTAGTGGCGATCGTCGGACCCAGCGGTGCAGGGAAATCTTCCTTTGCCAATCTGTTACTTCGCTTTTATGATCCTGATAAAGGTGCTATTTACTTGGATGGCGTTGATATAAAATCACTAAAAACGGCAAACTTACGCAAACAGTTTGGCTTTATACAACAAGATCCCATTCTCTTTAACATGACTATTCTGGATAACATTCGTTATGGCAAACCGGAGGCGTCGCAGGAAGAAGTAGAACAAGCAGCTCGCCTGACAAATGCCCATGATTTTATTATGGAATTACCACAGCAATATTTGTCATCGGTTGGAGAACTGGGCAATTTATTGTCAGGCGGACAAAGGCAGCGTATTGCAATTGCCCGGGCGATACTATCCAATCCACCGCTGCTATTACTTGACGAGCCTACGGCAGCACTGGACAGTCATTCGGAAAAACTGGTGCTGAATGCCATTCGCCAAGTAAGCGCCGGACGGACAACTTTTATGATTACCCATCGTCTGTCAACACTTGCCCAGTCTGATAAAGTCGTTTATCTGGCAGACGGACATATTGTAGAATACGGTACTCATGAAGAGTTAGTTTTACAAGACGGGCGGTATGCCCAAATGGTGCAGCAAGCCCAATAAGATGAGCAAGCCATGGCAGCTGCGGTACAAATGTGGCTGAACTGGCAGAAATAAAGCCAAAGGGGAGTGCTAAATGAACAACGTTACCAGAAAAGATGTGTGGCAAGTACTGCGTCAGCATGTAACCAGTGAGGTATTGTTAAAACATTGTTTGGCAGTGGAAATTGCCATGAGAGCATATGCTGCAAAATTCGATGGTGATGTAGAATATTGGGGGACAGTGGGGCTGCTTCATGATGTTGATTTTGAAAAATTTCCGGAGGATCATCCTGAGCATGCCCGCGAAATACTCGGTACTCATGGTTATGATGGTCAGTTTATTACCGATGTCCAGTCCCATGCCCGCGACTGGCCAGTGGAACGGACAATGCTGCAAAAAACGTTGCTTGCCGTTGACGAAATGACCGGTTTTGTTATTGCCTGTGCCTTAGTACGGCCGGATAAAAGTCTGGATAATCTGGAAGTAAAATCAGTTGTTAAAAAAATGAAAGACAAAGCTTTCGCCCGTGCTGTAAACCGGGAAACGCTGCTCGCAAGTGCTGAAGATATGGGCATTGATGTAAAAGAGCATATCGAATTTGTTATTAAGGCTCTTGCAGAAGCAACAAAACAGCCTGAGTACCAGGAACTGCCCTTGATTAACTAACGAGGTAGAAGTACAAAAATAAAGCAGTCTTCGTATATTATTGCGAAGACTGCTTTATTTTGCATATGAAATTTAGCTCATATCGAGTTCACCCAGCGAAGTCAGGAAACGAACAAAGCGTTTGGCTACAGCAGATAAATCAGATTCGCGATAGACTAAGCTGTATTCGATCACTTGTTTAGCACCCTCTATCGGTAAGGCCAAAATGGTTCCAAGACGTAATTCTTTTTCTATGGTAAGGCGCAGGCCTATTGATACACCATGTCCCCGCTCAACAGCCGCTTTGATGGCATTAGAATCGCTAATGGATGTGTTTGGCTTCAGATCGGTAAAGGTTAGGCCCAGCGGTTGTAAAGCGTAATCTAAAATCCAATGCAGTTCCGAGCCTGTTTCCCGCAAAAGCAGATGATTTTTTATCAGCTCCTCGATGGAAACACTGGTCTTAGCTGACCAGTATTCCGCATTGGGAACAATCGCTATTAATTGGTCAGTAAACAGCACTTTGCGGGTGAGACCTTTATTTGCTTGTACAGGACATTCGAAAAGAGCCAAGTCAATGGATTTCTCAGTAACTTTAGTGATGATTTCCTGGGGATTGCCGATCTCAACATGAACTTGCAAATCGGGGTACTTATCTTTAAAAGTCCAGATCCCGCAAGCCAGAGCATGGCTGCCAACGGTAGATGTGGCGCCGATGATTAGTTTTTGATTCTTTTCTTCCGTAAAGCCCGATAAGGTACGTTCAAGTTCTTCGTGAAGCTCTAGTATTTTTTTTGCTGACTCAAAGAGAATTGCCCCGCCGGGAGTAAGTGTAACACCATGGGGAGTACGTTCAAACAGTTTAATGTGATAAAACTCTTCCATAGAGTGAATTTGGGCACTAATGGCCGGCTGGGATATATGAAGTAACTTTGCTGCTTTAGAAAAACTTTTTACCCTGGCGACCTGGCAAAATAAATCAAATTGTCCGAGCTGCATGTTAGTGGAGGCCTCCATCGATCATTTTAGTTAAATTATAACATGCTTTTTTCGTTAAAAGGCAGACAATAGGCAGCAACTCTATAGCAGATCACAGTTGGGGTATAAACAAATGGTTATATCTCTTTGATGTTGCTATTTATGCAAATATTTATTCTCCTGTTTGCATAGATTTAGTAAGACCATTGCAGAGGAGAGGTATAATGGGGAAAATAACAGGCAATAAACTGACAACTAACCTCTATGATACTAGTGCTTGCGATAAGGTGCAAAATTATCTCTTGACGCTGCTCGAGAGTCAGGAAGGATACCGGATACGTCCTCTGGTGGTGCTGTGTATCGGCTCTGACCGTTACACCGGAGATGCTCTGGGCCCGCTCATCGGATCTCATTTACTTGAAAATACCGATTGCCTTGTCTATGGAAGTTTGGATCATCCTATCCATGCCGGTAACTTGGTAGAAACCATTCATATGATTACCCGCCAATATCATCATCCCTTAATTATTGCTGTAGATGCCTGCCTTGGTAAAACAAATGAAATTGGTAATATCGAAGTGTGGGAGGGCGGACTGGAGGCAGGCATTGCCGTAGGTAACCGCCTGCCCTGTGTCGGTCATATTTCTATTATTGGAGTAGTGAATGCAGGGGGGAAAATTGGCTACCTTGATTTGCAAAGCACTCCTTTAGCCACCGTAATGAAATTAAGCAAGGTAATTGGCAGTGCCCTGCAAGGTGCGCTTAACACAGTCAGTCAGCCGGTAACGGCTATTCGCTGACTATTCTTGAAACAACCGATCCCAAAGCACATAAAGAGTTACTAATACCGCAGCAAAAATAACACCCATGTCACCGATATATTGATCCATACAATCACCGTCCTGTGGAAATTATAACAGAAACTTTCCAGGAAAATCCACTCAACTTTATTACTAGTGACAGGCACGAACAGCTAATCCCCTCCATACAATGAAGCACAGACTCACTGGAGGTGAACAGCTTGGTGTCATTTTTTGCTGTTTTGGCAACTTCTATTATCAAAGGTGTTGCATTACTGGTCTCGTATATCACCAACAACACTTTTCCTTTACCTCTGTCGGAAAAAGAAGAGCAGCAGCACCTGGAAAGGTTGAAAAATGGTGAAGAGAAGGCACGCAATGTGCTCATTGAACGCAACCTGCGACTCGTGGCTCATATTGTCAAGAAGTTCGATAATACCGGTGAAGACGTTGATGATCTAATCTCTATAGGTACTATTGGGTTAATCAAAGCCATAAACACCTTTGATCAAACGAAAAAGATTCGCCTTGCCACCTATGCGGCCCGCTGCATTGAAAATGAAATTCTGATGCATTTGCGCAGTACCCGGCGTACCCGGTCGGAAGTCAGTCTGTATGACCCGATCGGAGTTGACAAAGAGGGCAATGAAATTACATTGATTGATGTACTCGGTACTGCTCCTGACGTAGTGGCCGAAGCAGTGGAAAATCAGTGCGAACAGGAACGTTTGACCAAAGAGATACACCGGCTTAGTGGCCGTGAACGGTGGGTGCTGGAAATGCGTTTCGGCATGCCTGACGGCAGCCGAAAAACACAGCGCGATATTGCCCGCATGCTCGGGATATCGAGATCGTACGTGTCAAGAATCGAAAAGAGAGCAATCAGTAAGTTAGGCAAGAGCCTTGCACCTAAGGATTGCCAATATTAATATTCCCAGGGTAGTACATAAAATTAAAAGGGGACTGTGGAAGACTGTCAAATGACAGTCTTTTTGTATTTTCTGCAGTTCGCATTTAGCACTTTATTACATTGGAAGATCTGTCCATGCTTTTGATTATATCATGCTCTCAGAAGGAGTTTATTCTTAGATGCAGAAATGAAGCTATAAACAAAGCCCTTACCTTACAATAGAAAAATGAAAGAAGGAAAAGATTATAATGCGGAATAACCAACAGGGCTTTATTTTAATTGATTCTTTGATTGGCATGGTTGTGTTAACTATAGCTTTACTCGCCCTTGGGGCTGTTTTTATACAAACAACAAAGGGCACCTTGGCAACAGACAACCTCACTAAGGCCGCTTATATTGCCAATGAACAATTATCTATGCTAAAAGTTAACGATGGTCTACAACAGGACCGTAATAGCCCAGTTTGGACAACCTCTAAGACTTTGGCAGCCGAGGCAAATCATGGTACCGTCTTTACTGTCGCAACAGCTGTTGTTCCTCCAGCAGAAGTTCCGGCTGATTTGCATGCTGATACAATTCCTGTAAGGGCCACAGTTAGTTGGAACGAGCCGACAGGAGCGCGACAATTGCAAATTATAACGTACTATTATTATGGAGCAAGATAATGACAAAGTTATTAAATAATCAAAAAGGATTTACACTTATTGAGCTCGCAATCGGTATGGCTATCATGACGATCATTATGGCGGGAGTTTTGAGCATAATGAGCACTTCAATAAAGTCGTATCAATATAGCCAAAAAAGAGTATATGAGGCACAGCAGGCACGTGCTGCAATAAATGCGGTACTTGATGACTTAAGACTTGCCAGAACGGTGGCTATAGAGAATGAAGGCACTGTAACGTATACAACACTTAGGGATGATGGAGTAACGGTGGATAGTTCCACCATAAGAATAGAGAATGGCCGGTTAATGAAAAATACAACAGCCGTTACGGCGAATATAATAAATTCAATTTCTTTTGTAAGAGAGGATGCTAGTAATCTACGCATTATTAGAGTAACTGCTACATTGCGCAGCCCTGACAATAATTCTTCCGGCAACTTTGTTATTGATACTGTTGTCTTTGCGACAAACCTAGCCATATGAGGTGCATTTATGTTTAAAAATCAAAAAGGCTCTGCGGCAATAATGGCCATTGTAACAATGCTGTTTTTAACTATTTTGGCCGGAGCAGCTAGTACACTCGTTAATGGCGATCTGCGGTTTTCTAAGATGAACAGCGATGCCATAGAAGCACAATTCGCAGCTGAGGCAGGGGCAAAGCGGGCGATTAGTATGTTTCATCAAGCTACGCAAGTTTGGGGTTGGCTTGATCAAACTGTAGGTGCTGAAAACTGGAT
>Ga0366794_1023_pt1 | contig 30324 bp, 31 predicted proteins | sample BONcelN113001C14_FD_207043 | JGI IMG/M metagenome (GOLD analysis project Ga0366794, IMG submission 207043) | Enriched cells from coal bed in the Powder River Basin, Montana, United States - BONCAT cells N11 rep3 HSBNCT.N11.300.1.C14 ...
TGTCAAATCCGATGAGGCTGGTTGAGGCGGATCTACGAAGCCGGCTGATAAATTATAACAACAACCCGATTGACAAATGGTGCCTCGGAAACACCGCACTCAAAATGGACGGAATTGGTCTGATTATGCCGGTCAAAGTAAATGACCAGAGAAACCGCAGAATTGATGGTTCTCTGTCACAGATCATATGCCACGCGGTATATACCCGATACCGTACAGATTTTTTAAGTTTAGTGAGGTGACAAGATGGCATTCAAAGATATTATTACAAACATGGTGCGGGGCAGCCGGAGCTCGCAGTACGCAAGGTTCCTCGAAGGCGGTACCCCGGTGTTTTCTCAATTCGGGAACGACATTTATGCATCAGACATCGTGCAAATGTGCATAGACGCCATTGCTACCGAGTGCAGCAAGCTAAGACCCCGTCACGTCCGGGCAGATAAAGACGGGATGGTTATCAATATCAAGAGCAGCCTCAACAGGCTTTTAAACATAGCACCTAACGAGCTAATGACTACCCGGGATTTTTTAGAAAAGATCATCTGGCAGCTATACGCGAATTACAACGCTTTCATTTACCCGAAGTACGAGGTGATATCGGATGCGAAAGGGAATAAAAGCAGAAATTATACCGGATTTTACCCGATCAATCCTACCCTGGTTGAATTCTTAGAGGATGATAATAATTCCCTTTTCACCCGGCTGACGTTTGCGGGGGGAGAACAGTACATTCTTGCATATCAGGACTTGATTCACCTTCGTAAAAAATTCAGCGTGAACGAAGTCATGGGAGGAGGGCTGAACGGGCAGCCGGACAACACAGCGCTGCTGAAGGTCCTGGCAATTAATGACACAGTCCTCCAGGGAGTGGGTAAGGCGATCAAAGCAAGCCTGGCGGTTCGTGGGATTATCAAAATAAACACGATGCTAGACGATGATAAGCAGCAGGCAGAGCGGGCCCGGTTTGAAGCGGCCATGACTTCATCAAGTAGCGGAATACTTCCACTGGACATGAAGGGCGACTTTTTACCGATTACGCTGGAACCGAAATTAATCGATAAAGATACCTTGGAATTCCTGCAGAATAAAGTGCTCAACTATTACGGGGTATCGATGCCGATTCTTTCCGGAGATTTCACGGATGAACAATACCAGGCGTTCTATGAAAAGACCTTGGAGCCTTTGATTATCAGTTTGGGCCAGGCCTTCAGCAAAACGCTATTCACTATCCGGGAGCTGGACGTCGGAAACGAGATCGCCTTCTACCCTCAGAAATTGCTATTCACAAATATCAAGAACAAGATCGCAGCTGCAGACATCCTGGGGAACCGGGGAGCCCTGACAAATAACATGCTGCTGGATATGTTTGGATATGAGCCATACGAGGGCGGCAACACCAGGTATATGAGCTTGAATTACGTAGACGTAAATATTGCAAATGAATATCAAATGACCAGGGCAAAGATGGCGCTGACAGTACCGCAGGCAGCCCAGGAAGGAGAGGGAGTCAATGAAAAAAATAATGGATCTGAATCAACCGATTAGGAGGAGCTTTCAGCTTTTAGATCTAAAAGCAGATGAGACCGAAAGCGGAATCATCGAAGGCCACCCCGCGGTATATGACCAAGCGGCCAGCATCGGGAATTATTTTATAGAGATCATCGAAAGGGGTGCCTTTAATAATTGCGATTTTGATGACGTTCTTTTCAGCGTTAACCACGATCTGGACCGCATACCTCTAGCAAGAAGCAGGCGTAACAATAAAAATTCAACAATGCAGATTGGGCCTGACGATATCGGGCTCGGGATAAGAGCCAAAATCGACATTGAAAAAAACGTCGAGGCTCAGAGCTTATACAGCGCCATCCAGCGCGGTGACATAGACGGTATGTCGTTCATTTTCTACGTGGCGAGTGATAACTGGGAAAATCTTGACACGGATATGCCGACCCGGAGGATCACAGAGATCCGGAAGGTTATAGAGGTCAGCGCCGTTAATTTCCCAGCATACCAGGGGACCAATATAAATGCCCGCGATCTGGCCGCATTGGACAATGTGGCCAGAGCATTGGATAATGCTCGATCCGAGTTGGACAACTCAGGGGCTGAAATTATAGAAATTGAAAGATTAAGAGTTAAAGCAAAGGCAAAAGCCTAGCAGAAAGGATTCACACCATGAAAACAAAACTATTAGCCTTACTCGCAAAGAAGCAGGAAAGAAAAGCGGCCCTTGTAACCAAGGCCGATACATCCCAGGACATCGCAGAGCTCAGAAGCATTAATGCAGAGCTTGACGGCATCAATGAGGAGATCAGATCTCTTGAAGATATGATCGCGGCCATTCCGGATGCACCGGCGGCACCGGCGGCACCGGCTGGCGAATTGAGAAGTCTTGGCGCTTTCGGTTTAGGCGGAACGCCAGCACCAAAAGCAGATGAGTCGGACAAGTACGATACCGTTGAATATCGAAAGGCATTCATGCAGTACGCGCTGACCGGCAAGAAGTCTGACGTTTTGGAATTCCGTGTCGATCAGACTTCCGGGCTTTCCGACGTAGCCGCAGTTATTCCGACCACGATCATGAACAAGATCGTCGAGAAAAAATCCGACTTCGGTCGTATTTATGCCAGGGTGCAGCAGACAGCTTTCCAGGGCGGACTCGAGATTCCGACAGCTACCCTGAAGCCGACATTGAGCTGGCCAGGAGAGGGCGTCGTTGCAGACAAGCAGAAAAAGACTCTCGGAACATCTATCACCTTCAGCTATTACAAAGCCCAGGTGCGCGTAGCAGTTAACCTCGAGGCTTCCACCGTTTCTCTGGCTGTTTTTGAGCAGACAATCGCTAACAACATCAACGAAGCGATCGTCAAAGGTCTTGAAACCGTTATCCTTGTTGGATCCGGCGTAGGCCAGCCTCTCGGAATAACAAAAGACACGGGAATCCCAGCCGGCCAGATTATCCAGGTATCCGCTTCTTCCATGAGCGAATACAAGCCGTGGACCGAAATTCTGGCAAAATTGCCTAGAAGCTACAGAGCCGGCGCGGTCCTGATCCTCAACGATGCCGACTGGAATAAGTATATCGTTGGAATGGTCGATGCAAACGGACAGCCGGTGGCAAGAACCACATACGGTATTACTGGCCTGCAGGAAGATAGATTCCTGGGAAAAGAGGTTATTCCTGTTGAGAGTGACCTCCCATCCATTGACGACGCAGCCGTCGGTGATGTTTTCGGGGTTATCTGCAAGCTGGAGGATTACATCCTGAACAGTAACATGCAGATCACTTACCGTAAATATTATGACGAGGATACCGACGAATGGATCAGCAAGGCAACACTGATCTGCGACGGTAAGCTGGCCGATAAGAACGGCGTCGTGTTGCTCAAGAAGAAATAGAGAGGTGACAGACCATGACGAAGGATCAACTTATAATTGAGTGCAAAAAAGGTTTGAACATCCCCGTCGAAAGTACAAATTTTGACGGGGCGATCGGCCAAAAGGTCCTAGCGGTAAAGGGCTACGCCAAGAATGCTGGCGCATCAGATGCGCAGCTGGATACCGATCTGGCCACCGGGCTCATCGTCATGGGCGTGACGGATTTATGGAATATTCAGGGCGGGGAGATTAAATTCTCTCCCGCCTTCCATACTATTCTGACCCAGCTCGCCTGCGCGAGCCTGGTGACAAATTAAGAAACGGAGGAATAAAAATGTATCCATACAACCATAAAATGGGACAGAAAATACAGACAGACGTTGACGGCGTAGCGGTCGACAGGAGTTTCATGGCGCACTTTCAGGTGCCTGCAGCGTCAGCGGTTCTTGGTACGGCCGCCGCAGCGCACGCTGCCATAGCCTGCGCGGTTACGCCAGTGGTGGTGACAACCGCATTCACAAATCCGGCAGCACCGAGAAATGTAACCGCCACCGCCGGTGGAACAGCTGGTGATATCAAAGCGGTTCAGGTGGTAGTAGAAGGCACTAACTATGCCGACGAAGTGATTACTGAGACGCTCCCGGCATTCACCGTGGATACAGCGGGAATTGTTACCGGATCAAAAGCATTTAAGACGATCACAAAGGTAACCATCCCAGCAATGGATGGAGCAGGGGCGACCGTTACAATCGGTTTTGGGGCAAAGCTCGGGCTGCCATACAAGCTGACACATAACACAGTGCTTCATGCTTTCTTGGATAACGCCAGAGAGGGGACAGCGCCGACGGTAACGGTTAGCGCAACAGCCTTGGAGAGCAATACCATTACGTTGAACTCAGCGCTCAACGCAAAAATCGTCGACGCATATCTAATCGTTTAAGGAGGTCCCGCCATGTTTAAACCAAGCGCGCAGCAATTCACGACAGTGATCAGATTGAAGCACCGGGTGGACGCCACGGTGAACGGGACGCCCGCGCTTACATACGCGGACGCGGATCCCGCGGTTCATTTCTGCGAATTCAAGCCGTTCTATGGAGCTGAAGCGCTCCAAGCTGGCCAACTTGGTATTTTATCTGGCGGGACCCTTACTATGTGGTTTACCCCAGGGGCAAAACCAGGAGACAGGATTCTGCTCAATGACGATCCGACCCAGGCATACGAAGTGACCAGTACAGAGAACGTTGAGAACAGAAGCATGTACCTGGTGCTGAAGGTCAAGCGGGCGGTGAACGCTTAATGGGCGGAATGAAAGTAAAGATTCAGCTCACCGGCCTGGAGGAATACATCGAAAACCTTCAGAGGGCGGGAGCGAACATCGACCAGGTGGTGGGCGAGGCGATCCACGAAAGTGCGAAACCGATCTTTCAGGACATCCGGGCGTGGGCAGAGAAGCATAAAAAGACCGGCGCCGTTCTCGAAGGCGTGGATCTTTCCGAAGTGCAGCGAGAGGGCGACAAGATCTTTGTCGACGTCGGGATAAGCACAGAGAAAAGCCCGGGAGCCTGGCACGCGGCATTCATAGAATACGGCACGCCGAAAATGAAAGCGGATCCCGGGGTATGGGAGGGCTTCAAAAAGAACAAGGCCAAAGTTAAAAAAATTCAGAGTGATATTTTAAAGAAGGGAGGCATTCCGATTGATTGACGTTTATAATCACATTTTCACGACGCTCTCCGGGCTGGGCTACCCGGTACGGGAGCAGGGGTCATACGGAGAACATGAAACCCTCCCGGAGACACATATCACTTATTTTATTTTAAACCAGGATGACGCGAGCCACGCGGACAACCAGCCGACCAGCACGACAACAGCGGTCCAGGTGGCGCTTTATTCTAAGCAACCAGCAATAGTGCAACAGGCGAATCAGACACTAAAAGCAATTATGATGCCGGCCGGCTTCCTCCGCGCTGGCGGGCGGAACCTTCCGTTTGATTCCGACACGGGGCACTACGGCTACACCAGCACCTATAATTTTTATGATTTGGAGGGATAAAAATGGATCAGAAATACGGAGAATTTGTCGGCGTTGATAATCTTTATTATGCGCCGGTCACCGTTAATTCAGAGAGCGCTTATACAGCTGGGACTCCGGTCTATCTTGCACCAGCTGCAGAACTTGCGCAGGCAGTCGCAATTGGGAAGCTCAATACCCATTACGACAATGTGGCGGCAAACACATTTGTTACAGAGGCGGAGACTGCAGTCAAAGCGATCGTTTCCAACCTGGACGCAAAGACCCTGTCCTATATACTCGGTAAAAAGTACGATGCCCTGACCGGACGAGTATTTGATGCAGGAAAAGCGGAGCCGCCGATTGTGGCCTTGGGCTTCAGGTACAATATGGGGACCAGCGGCTATCGTTATTATTGGTACCTTGTCGGGACCTTTGCAGGCGGAGAAGAAGCAGCAATTACGAAAAAAGAAAATGTCGAGATCAAGAACTACGAGCTGACCTATACTGCAATTCCGACGACGAAGAAATTCACGGTCGGAGCCGAGACGATTCCACTAAAAAGAGTATTCGGCGACACCGCAGATGGCGCGTTTGATGCGACGGCTTGGTTTACTCAGGTTCAGGTACCAGGAGCAGCAGCACCGGCAGCGGTGGCGTTATCCAGTATTGTACCGGCAGACGCAGCGACAGCGGTGGCAAAGACGACCACGATCGTGCTGACTTTCAATAACAAGATCGCAGCGGAAAGCATCAGCTTGATCAATACTACATCCGGAGACATTGTGGCATTCACGAAGGCCTGGGACACAGCCGGCAAGGTTCTCACGCTCACACCGAGCGCGGCACTTGCGGGGACAACCAAATTTGTGGTGGCGGTCAATGGCGTTGTCGACGTTTATGGACAGGCACTCGCAGTAACAGGAAAAGACTTCACAACCACAGCGTAAAAGTAGTGGCGTAGGGCGGCCCAAACAGCCGCCCTTTATCTTATCAATTTAGATCAATAGGAGGATCCAAATGAAAATATTAACATTGAAAATTAATGATCAGAAATATATGAGCGGTAAGATCAACACATACATGACCAAGGAGGCCATGAAAATCCAGAAGGCCGCGCTGGACCTTGGAGGAAAAGCAAAGAGCATTGAGCATGCGGAGCTGGAAGAAGCAACCGAACTGATGGAAGCTCTCATTGAACTTTCAGATAGGAAAACTTGGTTGATTTGCGAAGTATTTGAAAACAAATTTACACCGGATGCGCTGGACCAGAACCTATCGAGCGAGGAGATAGATGCAACGATCAATATGATCATCGGAGCTGCATCTGGGGTGATAGAAAAAAACTGAAGAAGGGGGCCCCGGATGACGGAGCTCCCGCAGACATTGAAAAAGTCATTAATAATTTATATAGACGACTAGTCAAGGAGTACCATTGGTCGCTTAACCAGATAGATGAAACCAACCTGGAAACCCTGTTCGATTTCCTTCTCATGGAGGAGGAGGATCCAAATACCCGAGTAATCGATGGCAAAATTTATAAACGCGCAGAGCCTGGGAAGGCGCCGGCGTGGCTTTAGGAGGTGAGTACCCATGGCAAAAGAAAATGATCTTTCCGGAAAAGTCGGCCTAGACGTAACCGAATTTAAAAATGGCGTCTCGCAGCTTAACCGCGAGATTCGAGTGGTCGAATCGGGATTCAAAGCGGCGGCTGCAGGGACCGAGGACTGGTCAAAGAATTCAGATACCCTAAAGGCCCGAATCGACAGCCTGACGCAAATCGTAGAGCTTCAGCGCAAGAAGGTGGATGCAACTAAGGAAGCCTATGAAAAGGTCGCTGCAGAGAAGGGAGCAAACAGTAAAGCTGCCCAGGATCTGGCAATAAAGCTGAACAATGAAACCCAGGCGCTCAATAAAAGTGAGCTCGGGATGAAGCAGGCAACAGCTGCGCTTGATAAGCTTGGTGACGAGAGCGATGAAGCAAGCAGAAAGACCGTGGACCTATCCGGATCCTTGGACAAAATGGGTGATGCCGCGAAACGAGGGAGCGCCGTAGCAGCTAAAGCGGTAGCGGCCGTCGGTCTTGCAGCAGCAGCAGCAGTCGCCGGAGTGTTTAAGTTGACCACCAGTGCCGGCAAAGCAGCGGACGAGCTTATAACCATGTCGAACAAGAGCGGAATATCGACCGATCAGCTGCAGAAAATGCAGTACGCAGCTAGATTTGTGGACGTTGAAGTGGAGACTATGACCGGCAGCATGATGAAGCTCACCAAGACCATGGATAACGCCAGGAACGGGAATAAAGATGCAGCTGCAGCGTATTCATCGCTTGGGGTCGAGGTTACGAATGCCGACGGATCTCTTCGGGATAGCCAGGACGTATGGCTTGAGACGATCAACGCCCTCGGCAAGGTTAGCAATGAGACAGAACGAAATGCTCTCGGAATGAAGATCTTCGGAAAGTCAGCGGCAGAGCTCAACCCCCTTATTGTTGCGGGCGGAGACGCAATCGCCCAGCTTGGTGCAGAAGCTGAAAAAATGGGGCTGATAATGAGCAAAGAATCGGTGGAAGCCCTGGGGCAGTTTGATGATAAAATGCAAGTTTTAGAAGCATCAACTAAGGGGCTCGGGAATGCGATCGCAATCGCGGCGCTTCCGGCCATGGGTATGTTTGTAGATACGGTTCAGGATCTGGCTACCGCAGTTTTAAAAGGCGTTCAATCTGGAGATTGGACCGGGGTAACCGAAGTGATAAACACGGCCATGGGCAATGCGGTGAGCGGGATATCAACCATGATAGCAAATGTGGCGCCGGAAATTGTCCCGATTTTAGGAAATATCGTTCAGACAATAGCAGATACAGCTCCGGCCCTGGTGCCAGTATTGGTGAGTACAGCCCTCATGCTTTTAGATACGATCATTGGTTTTATTTTGGATAATTCCCAGATGCTGATTGACACCGGCATTGAGACAGCACTCTCGCTAATTGACGGCTTGATTGCAGCCCTACCGCAATTAATACCGGCGGCCGTTATGATTATCGTTCAGCTTGGGATAGGGCTTATCCAAGCACTACCGCAGCTGATCGCTATGCTTCCCCAGATATTTACCGGGATAAAAGACGGGCTGGTCGCGCTAGATTGGGGCGAAATCGGAAAACAGATAATCAACGGCATAAAGCAAGGAATCATAGATGCGGCCAAGGCGCTGGCCACGGCGGTCGTCGAGGCGGCAAAAGCGGCCCTGAATGCAGCAAAAAGCTTTCTGGGAATCAAATCCCCATCAACGGTATTCAGGGGACAAGTGGGCGCTATGATAGGTGCAGGCATGGCTCTAGGAATAACAGATAAAATTCCCGCCGTTAACAGTGCAATGAATAAGCTGAACCAGGAGATCACATCCGGATCCGGAATAAAAACACCTTCAGTCACGAGCCAGACAAGATCCGCGACGGCGATCGGTTCAACCGCAGTAGCCGGGAAAAACATAATGATGCCGATAACGATTCACGTAAGAACCGCGGCAGAAGCTGCAAGAGAGCTCAATATTCTGGAAAAGCAGCTCGCATCACAAATAGGGTAGGAGGCGGCCATGGAACGATTAATATACACAAACGCACTCGGGCATTCGGTCGAATTCAGCTCAGCAGGAACGTACCAATGGACCCAGGTGGATGACCTGGGCGCCCTTGATGCTTCCTTCCAGACATCATCCAGCCCATACCAGGATGGGACGACCAGCGTCGGGGATCCTTATTTTGAGCCTCGGGTGATCAAGGTAGACATTCAAATAGTTTCATCGGATCTGCAGGCGGACATCCGGAGCCTTAACAGAATTTTAAACCCGAAGCTCGGGATGGCCAGCCTATCATACGAGAGGGACGGGGTGAAGAGGGTTCTTAATAAAGTCAAAACTAGAACCATGCCGGCACTTCCAGGAGGAACCTCCAGGGGAATCGGATTTCAAATGAGCAGCATTATATTTATGGCCTTCAATCCGTATTATACCGACGAGGCATACACGGAAGCATCGGTGGAAACAGGCGGGCTGGGCCTGGAATTTCCGCTCAACATCACAGACAGCTTCGTCTTTGATTTCCTCAATACGACAGGGGTAACGGTTACGAATGCCGGCGACGTTGAATGCCCGGTGACAATCATTCTTGACGGACCGATGGCCAGCCCGCTGGAAGTGGAGAACATAACCACCGGAGAAAAGATTGTTCTGGCGGCAACCTTGTTAGCGAATGAGCGGCTGATGATCACGACGGAAATTGACAACATCAACGTTATAAAAAAGAACCTTACAACAAGCGTCGAAACTGTCGCTTTTCAGTATATCGACGTCGCGCAAACAACCTTCTTCTATCTGACTATGGGAACAAACACGATGCGCATCACAGCCGACGAGGCTGAAATGGAAAACGCGACGATCAAATTCAAACAGCAGTACGTAGGGGTATAAGCCATGAAAATACTTAACATAATGGACTTGGATTTTAATTACAAGGCTGCGCTCCGGGGTTATGAGAGCGCGGTGCTAATCAGGGCCTGGAACGGAATAGGCAGCCTGGTATTGACGATCAGTACGGAGATAACCAACGCCAGCCTGATCGAAGAGGATGACCTTATCTGGTTTGATAATGAATACCACAAAGCGTTCATCGTTGAAAAGGTTGAAACGGTGCTGGCTGGGGGCGAGAAGCAATATAAAATTACAGCGCCCGGCATTAACGTATTGATTCGGGATTTCATTACCATCCCGCCTGCAGGATCTGCATCTGACACCAGGACTGGCACTCGAGAAGCTGTGGTCAGAGCTTGGGTAACAGCGAACTGCATCAGCCCAACCGATACCACAAGAGCTCAATACCCGATCATTCTGGGAACGTATGCTGGGCTGGGGGATTCGATTACAGAACAGACAAGGCTGGCCAATTTAGCGGACGAAAACATCCGGGTTCTTGGCGCCCAAGACCTGGGCTGGAGATTGGATCTCGATATACCGAATAGCCGGTTCACTTTCAAAGTTTTGGACGGAGTAGATAGGACCGCGGGGCAGAGCTTAAACGGTCGCGTTTTATTTGGTCTTAAATACGGAAACCTTACCGGATATCGAAAGGTCCAGGATAAAACGGCAGAGAAGAATGTGGCATATACCGGAGGCCAGGGCGAAGGTGCGGCCCGGACAATCGTTAAGGTGGACGGATCCGGTGGAGGCAGAAAAAAGGAGACGTTCATCGATGCACAGAACGTATCGCTGACAGCGGAGCTTTCGGAACGAGGAGCCCAGGCTTTAACTGAGCTGGCAGCAATAAACAGCTTTGAGTTTGAGGTCCTGGATCGGCAATTCAGATACGGTCAGGAATATGACCTCGGGGATTACGTGACGGTTATCATCGATAAGGACACAAGCCAGGATCTGCAGATCCAGAAAATAACTGAGACCTACGAGAAGGACCGCATCCAAGTGATCCCGGAATTCGGGAAACCGGAAAGAACGCTCGGAGGAATAATCGGATCGATCACAAAACGGGTAGCGAACATGGAAGCCCGATAAGTAGAGGAGGATGAATATGGGAAACATTAATGACTTCGGATTTCCGTTCACATCGGTGGGGGCGGACCGGCAGTATGCGGCCGAAGAGTGGCGTGATTACTTTGCAGCATTTATTTCTAGTGGTATTAACAGAAATATAGGTAATGGATTGAGAGTCAACCCGCAGGCCAGCCCGAATAAAACGGTCTACACTGACACCGGAGCAGTATTGCTTCTGGGCGCCATGAGGATCTTTACTAGCGCGACCAATCACACTATCGCGGATAATTCCAGCGGAAACCCAAGAATTGACAGAATTGTAGCCAGGATAAACTTCACAGACAGAAAAATAGAGCAGATAGTAAAGCGGGGAACGCCGGCAGCCAGCCCGGTGGCGCCATCATTGACGAGGGATGCGACAGCTTATGAGATCTCGCTGGCCAAGGTCACGGCTGCAAACGGATTTACGACGATCACCGCAGCAAACATCACCGACGAAAGAGCGGACACAACGGTATGTGGATACGCAAGCCTCACACCAATCACAAGCCCAGTCCCAACAGGAATGATCGGCTTGTATCCTTACGCTGCCCCTCCAGAGGGCTGGCTGGTTTGTAATGGGGCAAATATATCAAGAGCAACCTATGCAGATTTATTTGCAAAAATCGGGACAACTTTTGGTGTTGGTGATGGAAGCACAACATTTGCACTGCCGAATTTACATGATGAATTTATAAGAGGAACAACAAACCCGGCAACGAGGGCGATCGGAAATAAGCAGGCAGCCACGGCTTTGAATAATGGGGGTAGTGCTCCTGTCGGCATATATTGGGAGAATACCGATGGAAATGGAACCTTGTTTTCCGGTACTGGAGGAGTCTCGGGTGCAAATGGCTATACTTATGCATGGACTGTACAATCTCACAAAGTAAGGCCGCAAAATACCGCCATGCTACCGTGTATTAAATATTAAGGAGGGAGTGCAAACATGAAAGCCTATTGTTATGATGAAAATCAATTTTATCTCGGTGAAGTAGATTGCTATTTGGATCCTTTGGAAACCGAGATTCAGGGCCGGGAGATTTATTTGTTGCCGGCAAACGCGACGTTTACTACAGTCCCCGAATATGATCCGGAGACACAGTATTTATTATGGGACGGCGCCGCTTGGGGGATAAAGGACATCGTGGTGCCGGATCCTGGAGACACTCCGGCTCAGCCCCCTTCAATCGAGGAACGGATAGACGCAATAGAAGATGCGCTATTAATACTATTATAAAGGGGGTGAGAGAATTGTATAACTTCATTTTGAACATGTGGGTTATGCGGAAAATCGCAGCAGAAAAAGTGCAGACCTACGTAACAAAAAGCTATATCACACAGGTTGAAGCCGACATGATCCTGGCTACGCCTCAAGTCGAGGCATAAAGAAAAAAGGAGGGCGACTATGGAACAATTTACTGAATACGCGGACAAATTCTTGTCAGGCACAAAGCCAATATGGGGGTTTTTCATGGCCGCCTGCAGCTATATCTTGTTTCCGGATCAGGCGTTTTTCACCGCAGCATGCGCGGTGGGCGCTGCGATCCTACTGGACATTATCACAAAGTATGCGGCCTTGTCCAAGAAAGCCGGAGGATACTGGAAAGCGGTCCGCACATGCACGATCAGCTCAAACAAGCTATGGGACGGGACGAGAATCAAAATATTTTCTTATCTGGTGGTGGCGATCCTTGCCGGGCTTTCGTACAGAGTTGTACAGCTGGAGCAATTGAGCATTTTCTTTGCGACCGTGGTCTATACCGTTATTTTTCTCCGGGAGGCCCAGAGCGTTCTGGAGAACTTATGCGACGCCGGCGCCGATCTGAAATGGTTGGTTTTCTGGACAAAGAAAAAACAAGAGCAGATCCTCGAGACCAATGGCGCGGGGGTAGAGAAGGAGGAAAGAAACGATGAAACCATTTGAAATACTTACAACGGCCCAGCTCCTGAAAAAGCTGGACAGCTACAAATACAAGCAGCTGCACGTTCACCATACCTGGAAGCCCGATCATAAAAACTTCACCGGAAAGAATCACCTGGCGCTTCAGGAGGGAATGTACAACTATCACACCAAAACCAACGGCTGGGGAGATATCGGCCAGCACGTTACACTCATGCCGGACGGTAGCTGGGTAACCGGCCGGGCTTTCAACAGCACACCGGCGAGCATTAAGGGCTGGAACACCGGGGCGTTTGCGGTGGAAATGCTGGGCAATTTCGACATAGGCCAGGACAAGCTGCAAGGTGCCCAGAAGGAAAGCATCCTGGAGCTGGCCAGGTACTTCTCAAAACGATTCGGCGAGAAGTCAATCGTATTCCATAGAGAGGGCCCGAACGTGGCAAAGACATGTCCGGGATCCGGAATAAGCAAAGCAGATTTTATAAAGGAGGTGAGAGCTGTGGGAAAACTTTATAAGGACGTGGCGGATGACCGCTGGAGCATTAAGCACCTGGAGGCAGCAGATAAGCTGAACTTTGTCAATCCGGATGCAGAGGGTAACTTCAGGCCGAAGGATCCGCTGACCCGGGAAGAAGCAGCCGTTATTGCAGTCAGAATTTATGAGGCGACCACCGGCAAAAAAGTGGTCTAACAGAGAGGAGAAAAGAAGTGACGGAATTCATACTTAAAAACTTTGAGGTGATAGCCGGAGCGATACTGGCGCTGGTCCTGCTCATTTATGCGGTGGCCACCCGGCAATGGGGTCTCCTGCAGATATCGGCCTATCGGCTGATGCTATCCGCAGAACGGCTCATGGCAACGGCGCCGGGCAAGGCCAAGATGGAGATGGTATTTGCTGCAGCTTGGCAGCAGATCCCAAGAGGGCTGAAATTCTTTATTACAGAAAAGACATTGAGGGAAAAGCTCCAGGAGTGGTATAACTTAGCGAAGGACTTCCTGGACGACGGGAAACGAAACCGATCAACAAAGCAAGCATCTGGCATATAGATAACCTCCTAGCAAAAGCGCCCTTGCATTAGCGGGGCTCTTTTGTTTGCCCGCCTGGATCCTGGCGTAGGACCATAGCGGATAAGGTCCAGATCGGCCCACCTTCACTAAGACCAAAAGAAGTGGTTTTTTTATATGGATAAATGTGGTAATATTGGGCTATAGGTAAAAATATAGTTTTTGGAGAAGAAAAATGTCACGTAAAAATATATTTGAAATATTAGATAAAGAAATTGATTTTGGTGAAGAAGCAAGACGAATTTATGCTTTGTTTAGTGAGAAAGAAACCCAAGTAACTTGTCGTGATAATCAAGTTCATACTTTATCACTTGAAGAATTTATAAACGAAGAGTATTTTTCAACTTGGCGACATCGCGGAAGATGTATAAGTGTTGAGGAATTTAAAAGAAAAATAGGCATCAATTTTAATCATTCTAATTTGTTAAATGACTGTACTATGGCCTTGTTTTTAAACTATTGTGAGTATGTAAGTAATATGCTTTTACTCTTTGGCAACGAAGAAACAGAAAATTACAATGCTCACAAATTTGGAATAATGAATATTGGTATTACAGGGGGCTTAATAATTGCAAATATAGATAGTTGTCTAAATGAATTAAACATGAAGCGGTCAATAGATAATGACAATTTAATATGTAGAATTGTTGAGATAAACCCTTCGGCAACTATGGCAGCGGACAATCTTGAAAAGGAAGCCGCAACTAAGGTTTTCGAATATAATCATTATTTATTGAAAGGTGATCTAGCTAAGAAGAGAGAAATACTGATTTACCTTTCTGGATTGGTTGAGCCATTAAGCAAGCAGTTAAACGCGAATGGTTATGGTTCTATTGATAAATACACAAGATTTTTACTTAACAATATGAATATCAGACATAATAATTTAGAAGGTAAGGAAAAGAATCCATTTTTAGATAGCCTTGGAGAGGATGAATTAGAAAAAATATATGATAAGACATACGAGCTTATCCTGCTATGCGTGAATCTAAGTAGTTATATCGATGATAAACAATTCTTAGATGGATTAAAACAATCAAAAATTTAGCCGGTTAGACCGGCTTTATTTTTTGGAAAACATAACTTTCGACCCCTACTATCTACTACAGTTCAGAATATTTTTTAGCACTTCCTTTTGATTTTTCAATAGGATATTTTTCCTCGTTCTGCCTCAGCTTTTGCAAGATGGCTTGATTAAGATCAATATTTAAGTCATGACATAATAAATTCAAATAAATAGCAATATCAGCAATCTCGTCTTCAACATTTTTCTTAGATTGGCTTTTTAACATGAGCTCAACTTCATCATCATTTTTCCATTGAAAGCATTCTAATAACTCTGCAGCTTCGAGGGATAAAGATATAGCCAAATCTTTGGGTTTATGAAATTGCTCCCAGTCCCTTTCAGAACGAAATTTAAGGAGCTGATTTAATATTTCCATACGAGTACCTCCCATCTAATCACTATTATAGACGTCAGATTATGTCGATGTAAAGTTATATAAAAAACCAGAGATTGATTAGGAAGTTACAGAGGTCTATAATACAATTAGCAATTCATTCCTTTAGAGATAGAAATTATCGAAGATGAGGGTAAACAAATGAAAAATGAAATCAATTATATTCTAGAAAACTACTTAAAAGCTAAGACAGAAGAGTTCAAGAATCATAGCATTGCAAATCATATAAGGAATGTCCCATCGAAAGATATTCAAAATTTAGCTCACTTGGATAGTAAAAAGTATTTAGTTACAGGTTCACCTGGACAAGGTAATTGGGCAGGGGTTCCTTGGATAGCAGTTTTTGATACTGATATCACCGATTCTGCTGAAGAGGGTTATGATATTGTTTACTTATTTTGCGCTGATATGAGCGGGGTTTATCTATCACTTAATCAGGGATGGACATATTTTAAGAATAAATACGGTATGAAAGAAGGCAAGGCAAAAATAAAAATCGTATCGGAGGCCTGGAAGAAAAGATTATCATCTCAACTAAGTGATTTTCCCGTGAAAACAATAGATCTGAAAGCAGAAGACCTAAAGAGCAATTTGCCAGAAGGTTATGAACTCGGCCACATTTGCGGCAAATTTTATGAAGCCAGAAATATTCCTGAGGACAATGTCCTAATCGACGATCTCAGAAATCTACTGGGTGTCTATAGGGAACTCAAAGGAAAGATGATAGAAGGATCAATCGAAAAGACAAATGATTTAATAATTGTAGAATCAACGTTTGAAAATGTAAGAAATTTTGACGAAGATTCTTTTGAAGAGGTTGCTGGGGTGATAGAAAACCAACAGAGAATGCAACTTGAAGAGGACGATGCCCCTGAAGGCCGAGAAAGCTACCCCAAAACAAAATATAAGTTCGGTGCATCCAATTCAACTGACTTTGAGAAGAAAAATAAAAATCAAGCTAGACTTGGACTCGCTGGCGAGCTAATGGTGCTAAACTCTGAAAAGAAAACCCTCGAAGATAATGGACTGCCCGATTTGGCCAAAAAGGTTAAGCATGTATCTGTTGAAGATGGGGATGGGGCTGGCTATGACATCTTATCTTATGATCTTAATGGTAATAAAAAATACATAGAGGTTAAGACGACTAAAGGGGACAAAGATGAGCCGTACTTTATTACTAGAAGAGAATTAGTATTTTCAAAATTGCACTTTGCCAATTACTATCTATATCGTGTTTTTAACTTTAATCCCCAAAAGGGAACAGGAAAATATTATAAGATTAACGGCAATCTAATTGAGCAGTTATTTTTAATCCCAGAACAATTTAAAGTCCCATGCATAAAGAAATCTTCATCTAAGTAATTTCAGCAAATATTTAATAATTACTGATTACAAGAAAGAGTGCGAGTTTTGAAAAAAGTTAGCGCCTGATCACATCCCTTATTTTAAACAGAGAGCAGGTACGATCAGTCAGGTATATGTACCCTGCAAAGTTTACAACCCTTAATAAGCAATAACAATTATTTTGATTATAAAGATAAAATAGTTTAAAATGAAAATATATCTATGCAAGAAGGAGAATCAAAATGAGCGAAGGTTTAGACATTAGAAGAGCGGTTTTACATATACTCGATAAATCAATTGGTGTACCATTGCTGTCAGAAGAATTATTAGATTTATATGAGATAGAGGAATTTGTAGAAAGGCATATATTGAAATCTTTGAAGGATGAAGATTCTAAGATTATCCATAATTATGACGGTAAGCTTTTAGATATACTCGATAGTTATGAACATAGCCCAAATGGATTTTTGAATTTAAGTAAAGAATTTGCCAGTATGTTTTATAATATAATTTCAAAATCTGAGGTTCCTTCAGCGGACCTTCTTGTCATTGATTATCTTAATAATGAAGAAAGAAATTTAATGATATTAAAATTAAATTATAAAAAAAGCTATATTCACTATGTTGAAAAGTCCGAATCCCTAAAAAATAAAATAATATGTCAGCCAGTATCTCTTCCAAATGAGAGCCAGAAAATTGATGAATTCATTAATTTCAATACGAAAAAAAATATAGTGACTATCAAAGAGAAAAAATACGATTTTGACGGGATATCTGAGAAATATATCTCCAAGTTTATATTAGAGATAGCGCAGTCAAAATCTCCTAAAGAAAATTTAAACCTAGTAAAAAATGCTGTAGATAAAGTAATTAAAAAATATTATCCAGATGATTTTATGATCAAAATTAATACGAATGATACGATGGCTGAATCCTTTAATAAGGAACGGATGATTAATGTGGATAATATCGCCGAACAAGTTTCTAAAGGAATAGAAAACATCCGTGAGGATTTTTTGGATGATATAAAGATGGCGGGGATAACAAAGAAACAGATTTTACTAAATGATAATCTTAAATCTCATTTAAACAAAAAACAGAGAATTATCACTGAAGATGGGATTGAAGTAAAAGTGCCGATAAACTTCTTCAAAATGAAAGATAAATATGAGATTATAAATAATCCTGATGGAACATTATCAATACTAATTAAAAATATTGAAATAATATAAAAGAAAGGACGAGTTGCTACTCGTCCTTTTCATCTTCATAATCTTCATTCTCACCATTCTCATCTACATCCTCCTCATCCGGTTTTTTATCAGGAAAGAGCAAATGATAGAGTGATAAAACCATCATAATTAATACTAATATTGAATGTATGAGCACTAAATTACATACCAAAACAATAGCCATATTAATATTAAAAATAGTACTTAAGTATTTTGAGATTATAGCAATACTAAGTAAAAGAATATTCGTAAACACTGAATAAAAGCTCTTTACTAAGACCAACTGATAATAATTTAGAGGCCAACCTGAAGCATTTTTTTTCTTTGTTTTTGTATTTTTTGCAGCTTCAATATTTACACTTGAGCTAGTAGCTAAAATTGTAACACTTGCCAAACTAAATGCTGTAAGTAACGACGAAATTGTTATACAGGTATCAACAATTTCATTGGTAAAATTTGCTAAACTATAGCAGCTGATAGATCTTATTACTAAAAAAGCTAGAAAAGTAAGAATTAAAGAGGGTACTATTGTTGCTAACGATTCAGATCTCGTAGCAGCGTAAAAATTCCTAATAAGTAAATACAATTTTTTAAACATTTTATACCTTCCTTATACCTGCCATTCTTATTCTCATTATAGGGAACGCACGTTCTTGTGTCAAGTGATACGGTGTTCATTCTAAAATTATATTAAGAGCATCCACGGTAATACTCTCAAGCAATTCATTTTGAATGCTAAAAAGCTTATCCGTATCAACATTACCGGATGCATCGACATCGACTTTAGAATGTGTTGAAAGTTTTGCATACTCAGTATCCAATCGGACAATACCGTTAGCCCCATTACCGGATACTTTCACTCTTAGTATTTTACCTTTCCCATTATGAGCCTTATATTTCTTAAAAAAGGATTCAATATCTTTTTTGGGAAGTGAGGCTGCTCTTTTTGCTTTGTATTTTAATTCAAATGCATCTCTTTCGTTTTCATTGTCACCGGAAAATTGTAAATCCTCATCGATTGCCGCAAGGTTCTTATCGGCAGTTAATTCGACCAGAGTGATTCTATTCATAGCTTTCAATGATTTAATAAATTCTTCACTTGGGAGACTATGCATTTCAATGACCAAATAATTTGGCATTAAAGTTTTTTCTTTAATATACTTGTTTAATTCATACTCAATATTTTTAATTGAAATTGCACCCTGAATTTTTTCAAAAGCAATAGCTGCCACGTTATCTTTTTCGGTGTAATACCTTACGCTTAAGTGTTGCTTCTCTTCATCTCCTTCATTTTTGCCCTTTGCTTTAGTTTGCTTTTTTGTATTTATATTTACAATCGGGGTTTCCTTGTTATATTTTATATACGCCCATTTAATGCATTGGATATTATGAGGGTTATTAATTTTCCCTTTGGCTTTTATATAGTATTTCATATCTTTATTTGAATCATTTACAGTATATGTCGCTCCGCCTGTAAAGGAGTCATTTATGAAACTTTGGAGAATACTATTAATTTTATATTTCCCAGTATGGACTGAATCAGTTTTTTGATTAATTATGTGTACGGAATAGAAATCAGTTTTTCTTTGATAATTTTGTCTTGACATGGTATTACCTCCTGATATTATAGTGGTAACTGTTTACCTTATAGTACCATAATATTACAAAAAAAGACAATACTTTGTTGCCATCCGTTCCACCGATATGTTGATGATATAGAAAGGTCGGGGGCTATTAATTAGGGGTATGTACCATGTTATGTGATCCATGAGTATATAATAGATGTCATTAACAAAGCCTTGGTTTGGGACCAAGGCTTTTCTCACAAAAAGTGACGTACTTTTTGACGTACTTTATAGGTGCAAAGGGGTGCATATCGTTGCATATATCACAGAAAAATAATAGAAAAAAACGCAAACAAAAAACCGCTGTAACTATTAAAAACACTATAGTTTGGCGGTTTTAACTATTGGAGCGGGTGAGGGGAATCGGACCCCCGTATCCAGCTTGGGAAGCTGGTGTTCTGCCATTGAACTACACCCGCATGTGTTGGGGCCGCTGAACCTGCTGTTCTTAATAATAACTGAAGTTGAGAAAAAATGCAAGTGGTTCAAGAGAAATTTAGGATGACATGACGGATAAACCGTAAAGATATAATGACAAAATAAGACATTCTTTGTTAATGATTTTCTTCAGCCAGCGTAGTATGATATGAGTTGAAGCGATCAAATAGACAAGTTAAAATAACAGGAGACAAAATCATGACAATAACAAATAACATCCATGACACGGCACTGATCTTTGAAGGGGGTGGGATGAGGGCCAGCTATACTGCTGGTTTTCTGAACAATCTGCTGGAAAATGAAATATACTTTGATTATGTGGCGGGCATTTCCGCGGGTTCCAGTCACAGTGTCAACTATCTTTCTCGTGACATTCAGCGCGCAAAGCGTTCCTTCGTAGATTTGGTTACGGATCCCGGCTTCGGCGGCTGGAAATCATTTTTCAAGGGAGAAGGATATTTCAGAGCGCACTATATTTACGAGGAAACACCATATCCGGATGCCTCGCTGCCTTTTGATTTCAATGCCTTTATGGCAAACCCGGCCCGACTCCGCATCGGCACCTTTGAGAGGGACAGCGGCGAAATCGTTTATTATTCCAAGGAAGATATTCATGATGTTGAGGATTTGATGAAAATTGTCCGTTCCTCCTCCTCCATGCCCATCTTCATGCCTCCAACTTATTATGATGACCATTACTACGTTGACGGCGGTCTTGGCGGGGGAATTGCGATTGATATTGCCAGGAAGGACGGTATGAAGAAATTCTTTGTTGTCCTCAGCAGAGAAAAAGGCTATCGGAAGCAGCCGGCAAAGTATAGGGGTGCACTCAAAGCATATTACCGAAAATATCCCATCGTGACGGAAGCCCTGCTAAATCGCCATGTACTATATAATCAGTGCCTGGAGGAGCTGGAAGAGCTGGAGAGCGAGGGGAAGGCCTTTCTTGTCTATCCGGATACCATGCCCGTTTCCAATCGCGAGGTCAACTATCATAAGCTGTCTGAAAGCTATCGACTTGGTTATGAACAGGGGCGCCGTGATTTGTCGAAATGGCAAAAATTCCTGTCGAAATAACATATTAATACAAAAAAAGCAACCAAATAATACTCAACGATAATTGAAAGTCAAACTGTGGATAAGTTTTATAGAAAATTGTCGCTGGAAATGCATACGAGTTGAAACTTAAGCGTTTGTACGGTAATAAGTTTTCCACAGGAAGATGTGGATATCATTGTATACAATTAAAATAAACATGTGGAAAATGGCCAGAAACCTTAAAAACATGCTGGTCTAAGCTGTTGAAAAACTTACAGGAGATCATCGCCAAAAGTTTACATAATATTACACAAAAACTTTGTAATTGACATAAAAAAACAGAAAAAAGCAGCTCAAACCCTAAGGTTTGAGCTGCCGACTAATCTATAATCTGCCGTTATTCTACAATAATTACGGAAACCGGACAGCTTTCGGCAGCTTCCTGTGCAGTACCCTCGACACCGGATGGAATATCATCCACGATAACCTCCGCCAGACCGTCATCTGCCATTTGAAATACCTCCGGACAGATTGACGGGCAAAGGCCGCATCCGATACAACCGGGACGATCAATTGTTGCTTTCATTTTTCTTTCCTCCTGATAAATCATTTAACTATTTATATAGTATGCCTGTGCTTCGGTAGAATCATTCACCGATTCGTGCACCTGCTTTGCGTACCAATTTTTCATTGTTAAAAGACTACGGTTAACATGAATTTCATCCGCTCTGCGGCTGCGACTGCATGAGGCACATCTGCAGGCATCAAGATGGTTTCTCCTGCTTTTACGCTGAATTTCTCTTCACCAATGGTGATTTCTGCCTGACCATCGATCACATAAACCATTGCATCACCATGGGATGCATGGGTACTGATCTCTTCCCCTTTATCGAAGGAAAATACAGTGATACTTACACCGGGATTCTGAACAAGTGTCTTGCTAACAACCTGCCCAGCCTGATAGGTCACCAAGTCTGCCAAATTCTGTACTTTGGCTGCTTCAATATTTTTCATTATTTTATTGCTCATTTTGATCCCTACTTTCTTTTACCATAAATTAACTTTCTGAAAGAATCATATCATAGTCAAACACTGTGAATTGTTGCATATGCAACAAACAATAAAATGTTTTATTTTAAAGCATGTTCTCAACAGGCTTCATGTTCTCTCGTTGGGATTCATGAAACGGTAACAAAAGTAGTATGTACGAATTTTTTATAAAATATGATGATAATGATTTAGTTTGCTAATAAACTGTCGGATATCGGATTCCTCTGTGGCCCAGGAGGTTACCAGCCGGATTGCGGTGTGATCCTCATCGATCTTTCTCCATACATAAAAGGAATAATCATCCTCCAGCTTCCGGATGATCCCATTGGCCAGGATCGGGAAAATCTGGTTGGAAGGGGAATGGACCAGAAAAGGATTACCCAGATCACGAAAGCTCTTGCTGAGGATAGCTGCCATCTGATTGGCGTGGCGTGCAAGCTCAAAATAGAGGTTGTCCTGAAACAGCTCCTCAAACTGAATTCCCAGCAGCCGCCCTTTGGCCAGAAGACCGCCTTTCTGTTTGATATGATAGCGGAAGTCCGACTTCAATTCCTCTTTACAGATTACAAGGGCCTCACCCATCAGCGCGCCGTTTTTTGTTCCGCCGATATAGAATGCGTCTACGAGCTCCGCGATATCCGAGAGGGTAAGATCATTCTCATCCGAAGCCAGCGCGGAACCGAGTCTTGCACCGTCCATATAAAGGATCAGGTTATTTTTTCTGCAGAATTCACTCAATTGAATCAGCTCGGCTTTCAGGTAAATGGATCCGATTTCCGTGGAATTGGAAATATAGACGAGCTTTGGCTTCACCATATGCTCATCTTCATGATAGTCAAGAGCGGATTGGATCTCCTTTGGGGAGAGCTTACCGTCAGTCGTAGCCTCGGTGAGAACCTTATGACCCGTTGCCTCCACGGCCCCGGTTTCATGAACATTGATATGCCCGGTGCTTGCGGTTAGTACCGCCTCATGAGCACGCAGAAAGGCCGATATGGCTGTGAAGTTCGTTTGAGTGCCACCTACAAAAAAATGAACGTCAGCATCCTCCCTGCCTATTTTATTTTTGATCAAAGAAGCTGCATTCCGGCAATGGGGGTCAAGACCATATCCGTCCGTTTGCTCTAGGTTTGTGCGGGTTATTGCCTCTAAAATTTGGGGATGAGCCCCTTCACTGTAATCACATAAAAAACTGTACATTCTTTCGCCTCCGTATTACTGATATTTACAATATTATATCACAAGCCTGCCGCAGCATTCCATAAGTAAGGGAGAATAGTTTCCTATTCTCCCTCGGATTATTCAACTGCAGCATCGGATGTTACTGTCTGCTGCAGAACTCGGGCTGTAGGTGGACGCATATACAGATTCAAGAAAATGGAGTGTTTCTGTAGGATTCTCTTCCTTAATATATCTGAAAGCAATCCAGTTTGATTGCTTGTTATAGTATATGAGCAGACGCTCAGAATGTGAAGGCAAGACATGAATTCACGCTCGTGTCTGCTTAAAAAAAATATTGCATTCTTTTGCGGGAAATTGCTGGATATTATTTTTGCGATATGATACTATTGTAAGGAATTAAATACAGGCAATTATCAAGAACAAATAGGGACGGTCAAATGGAGGGGCTTTCTATATCCTACACCCCAAAAGACTGATTCTTATTTTTTTGTTTTAGAAGTAGAAATTTACAAATTGAAAATTTGTGATTTCTTTGCATGAGTTCGCCGACATTTTACTGCGTAAATTGGGCGAGCTACTAGAGGAGGTGAAAGAAATTATGACGAAATTTATCTTTGTAACGGGAGGCGTTGTATCCGGCCTGGGAAAAGGCATCACCGCAGCTTCACTGGGTAGGCTGCTGAAAGCCAGAGGGTTTAAAGTAGCGGCACAGAAGCTTGATCCATATATTAATGTGGACCCGGGAACCATGAGCCCATTTCAGCATGGGGAAGTCTACGTAACAGAAGACGGTGCAGAAACTGACTTGGATTTAGGTCATTATGAACGATTTATTGATGAGGATCTGAACAAGTACTCCAATCTGACAACCGGCAAGGTTTTTTGGAACGTTCTTTCCAAGGAAAGAGCTGGAGAATACTTAGGCAGTACGGTGCAGATCATCCCCCATGTAACCAATGAAATCAAGAAATTCATTTACTCCGTTGGTGAAAAAATCGAAGCTGACGTTGTAATTACAGAAATCGGAGGAACCACAGGCGATATCGAAAGCCAGCCGTTTCTCGAAGCCATCCGGCAGGTATCCTTAGAAGTCGGAAAAGAAAACTGTCTCTTCATCCATGTAACGCTGGTGCCGTATATCAAAAGTTCCGGGGAACATAAGTCAAAACCTACCCAGCATTCCGTCAAGGAGCTTCGTTCCATGGGGATATCACCGGACATCATCGTAACAAGGTCAGACGAGCTCATTGAAGAGGATATCAAACAGAAAATATCCTTGTTCTGCAATGTGAAGCCCGATTGTGTCATTGAAAATATGACGGTCCCTATTTTATATGAAGCCCCGATGATGCTTGAGGAAAGCAATTTTTCTGAGATCGTATGCCGTGAGCTATCACTTCCCTGCCACCATTGCGATATGCAGGATTGGACCGATATGCTAGACCGTATCAAGAAAAGAGATCAGTCTGTGAAAATTGCCATCATCGGGAAATATGTGAAGCTGCACGATGCCTATTTATCTGTGGTGGAGGCTTTGAATCATGCAGGATATGAAAATGGATGCATCGTTGAGATCAAATGGGTCGAGGCGGAAGAGGTTAACGAAGATACAGTAGAAGCCCTTTTGGGAGACTGCAAAGGAATTCTTGTCCCCGGAGGCTTTGGAGACAGAGGAATTCGAGGCAAAATTATCGGAGCAAGATATGCGAGGGAAAATAATATTCCTTATCTGGGAATATGCTTGGGAATGCAGATCGCAGTCATCGAGTTTGCACAGAAAAAACTGGGATTAGAAGAAGCCAACTCCACTGAATTCAAACTGGACTGCTGTGACGCTGTCATAGATTTTATGCCGGATCAATATGGAGATATTCCGAAGGGCGGCACCATGCGTTTGGGCGCCTATCCATGTAAGATAAAGCCTGGCAGCATGATGGAAAAGGCTTATGGGAAGGACATGATTCAGGAGCGCCATCGCCACCGATATGAGTTCAACAATCAGTATCGGGAGGATGTGGAAGCAAAGGGGATGTCCATCACCGGCACCTCTCCTGACGGGAGGCTGGTGGAGGCGGTTGAGTTACCGGAAAATGACTTCTTTGTAGGTGTTCAATACCATCCGGAGTTCAAGAGCAGACCGAATCAGGCACACCCGTTATTCCGCGAATTTGTAAAGGCGGCGTTGTTTAGTATTTAACAAGACGGGGTAAAATTATGTTAAATGAGGAGGAGGGACTATGAAAACAAAACAATTAAAAAGTGACTTATTTTGGGTTGGAAATCAGGATCCGGAATTAAGGATCTTTGATATTTTGATGCTTACTGAGTTCGGTACATCATACAATTCCTATGTTTTAAAGGGCTCGGAAAAAAGTGTGGTTTTTGAAACATCCAAAGCAAAGTTCACAGAGGATTATTTGGAAAAGCTTAAGGAAATTATCTCTCTCGATGAGATTGATTATATTATTCTTAGCCATACCGAACCGGACCACAGCGGAACGATTGAAACACTTCTTGACCTCAATCCAAAGTTGAAACTGATCGGTACGGCATCTGCCATCAATTTTATGAAGGAAATCTGCAACAAGGATTTCAGCAATATCATCGTGAAAGATGGGGACAAACTGTCCCTCGGGAATAAGACGCTGAAATTTATTGCTGCGCCGAATCTGCATTGGCCGGACACCATGTTCACCTATGTGGAGGAGGATGGTATTCTGGTTACCTGTGATGCCTTCGGCAGCCATTACTCCTTGGAAGGCGTAACCAATGACACCATTCCAAGCCAGGAGGACTATCAACGTGCACTGAGATATTATTTTGACGGGATCGTAGCACCGTTTAAATCCTTTGTGCTGGATGCACTCAAGAAGGTTGAGGGTCTGAAAATCAACATGATCCTGACCGGACACGGCCCCGCACTGACGGAGAATCCGATGGCCGTCATAGAGCAATACAGAGAATGGGCTACGGAAAAGAACCCGAATTCTAAAAAAACGGTCATCATACCTTATGTTTCCGCCTACGGCTATACCGAAATGCTGGCGAATAAGATTAGTGAGGGCATTCAGGCCTACGCGGATATCGACGTCAGACTGTATGACTTGGTTTACGCTGAAACGGAGAAGGTCATCGATGAACTGTATTGGGCGGACGGAATTCTGCTCGGTACGCCGACGATGGTGGGCGAGGCCTTAAAACCGATCTGGGATCTGGCCACATCCATTACTGCAAAAACCCACGGTAAGAAAATCGCATCTGCCTTCGGTTCCTACGGATGGAGCGGAGAAGGTGTTCCCCATATTATGGAACGGCTGAAGCAGCTCAACATGAAGCTGTACGGCGGAGGACTCAGAATCCGCTTCAAGCCAAGCGAAGCCCAGCTTCAGGAGGCCTTCGAATTCGGTTATGGCTTCGGCGCTTCTGTGGATGCCGGCAAGATCATGGAAAATGTAAAACCCATGGCAGCGCAAGCCGTGAGAAAGTGGAAGTGTCTCGTCTGCGGTCATATTGCCGAAGGAGATGCGCCACCAGATTCTTGTCCGGTCTGCGGGGTCGGTCCGGATCAGTTTGAGGAGATCACTGTCGTTGATACCGGATTTGTTTCCGAAAAGGCAGAACGCTTTCTGATCATCGGAAACGGAGCTGCGGGTACAACCGCCTGCGAGGAGATCAGAAAAAGAAATAAAAAATGCACCATAGAAATCATTTCGACGGAAAAGGTCGTCGGCTATAATCGTCCAATGCTGACGAAGGGAATTCTGTCCGAGGTGGACCCGATCAACTTCTACATCAAGCCACTGGAATGGTATCAGGAAAATAACATCAAGTTGACGCTGGGGACAACCGTAAAGGAGATTAAAAAGGATTCCAAAGAGCTCGTTTTAGACAACGGAGAAACAAGAACCTTCGACAAGCTAATTCTGGCTACAGGAGCCGATTCCTTTATCCCCCCGATCAAGGGAGCAGATCAGGAGGGCGTATATGCAATCCGTTCGCTGGAAGGCGTGAATAAGCTGCAGGAATACCTGAAGCAGGTGAAGAAAGCTGTAATCATCGGTGGTGGAATCCTTGGCCTGGAAGCAGCCTGGGAACTGAAAAGAGCCGGCAAGGATGTTACGGTCATCGAGCTCTCCCCAAGCATTATGAACAGGCAGCTGGATGAAAGAGGCTCGGCACTGCTGAAAGCCGCTGCAGAAAAATCAGGAATCCGTGTCATTACAAATACAGAAATCGAAGAAATCTCCGGAGGCGGCAAAGCGACAGGTGTCAAGCTTGTGGATGGAACCTTTGCGGACGGAGAACTGGTCATCCTGTCCACGGGGGTAAGGCAAAACATTGCACTGGCAAAGGAAATCGGCATCGAAACGGGCCGTTCCATCAAGGTCAATGAGCGGATGGAGACCAGCGCAAAGGATATCTTTGCCTGCGGTGACTGTGCAGAATACAACGGTGTGAATTATGCCATCTGGGGTCAGGCAGTAGAAATGGGGAAAGCGGCAGGAATTAATGCAGTCGGCGACGAGTATAAATATGATGCGTTTATCCCATCTAATGCATTCAGCGGTATGGGCACTTCCCTGTTTGCGGTAGGAGACAACGGCAAGGATCCGGATAAGGTATACAAAACCTTCGAGGTATACGATGCCGCAAAGAATACGTACGAAAAGCTATATTTTGTAAATAATAGATTCTGTGGCGGCATTCTCATGGGTGACGTAACAAAATCCGCCAGACTTTTGGATGGCTATAAAAATCAGGATCCAATCACGAAATTTCTCTAACAGCAATTAGGAGGAGGGCCTAAGATGGTCCTCCTTTATGCTCTTGTCTTTCTTTTATGAAAACGCTCTTGTTGAAGAAGCGATCCATTGACAGAATCTGAGTAAAGGAGAATATGATGCACGCGCATTATGGCAGCCGTACTAATGAAAGCAGCACGAAACAAACCAAGTAAGAAATTGATTATTGCTTTAGCATTCTGTTCGATTCTCTTGATTGCAGCCGAACTTTTAATCGCAAAAAATGTAAGCTTGGATTTTTCTCAATTGATGCAGGAACAAAGGAAAAATTCCGTTAGCAAGATGGCTCAGCTTGCCTATAATTCCATCCATCCAATTCTAGATGAAATGCATACCGGTGCCCTCGATCGGAATGCAGCCAGGGAGAAGATTGTAGATTTGGTGCGCAATATGACCTATAAGGATGAGTATGGGGACAATTACATTTTTATGAGCGCCTACGACGGCACAATGCTGGTCCAGCCCTTTGAGCCGCAGAAAGAGGGTTCGGATCAATGGGATTTGCAGGATTCCTATGGGAAATACATCATTCAGGATTTGATTCAGGCTGCAAAGAAAAAGCCGGGAGGCTCTTTTGTGAGCTATCACTATTATCTGCCCAAGGAGGATAGGATTGAAGAAAAACTGTCCTTTGTGATCGGGATTCCGGAAATTGATGCCTATATCGGAACAGGGATGTATATAGAAAGCAGTTATAAATCCCTTCAAAACACCTTGAAATTTCAGCGTTATGGATTTCTTATCATATCGTTTTTTATATTGGGCTTTGCCACATTTTATATCAGTACGCTGATTCGGACGAATCAGAATCTATCTAGAGAAATCAAAGAACGGGAATATGCGGAAAGTAAGATCAGGACCGTGTTTGACTCGATTCACGATGCGGTTATGATTCACGAGTGGAACGGTAAAATGATCCTCGCAAATAAAAGTGCAGCCATCTTGTTCGGAATTCCGGAAAATCAAATTACGAATTACAGCATTCAGGAGTTATCTTTCGATGCACAGCTTGCAGAGGAGAAACTGGGGCAAGCAGCCTATCTGGAGGATAACTCTATTGTCATTGGATGGAAATTCAGGCGGCCTTTGGACGGCACCACCTTTGACGGAGAGGTTGCCCTGCGAAATAGCAAATGGTCCGGAGTAAATGTCATCGTGGCAGCGGTGCGGGATATCAGTGAACGCAGAAAGCATGAGGAAGAAATCCGGCATTTGGCATACTATGATTATTTGACTTCTCTTCACAACAGAGTGTTTATCATGAATGAATTGAAGCAGGAACTTGAGAAAGGAAAGACCAGAGAGAATCAAGGTGCGATCCTGTTTATCGATTTGGACAATTTTAAAAAAATCAATGACACCTTTGGTCACTTTTATGGAGATGAAGTTTTAACGGTGCTGGCGGATCAGCTCAGAGAAATGACCGCGGAAGTGTTTTTGCCTGCCCGCATCGGCGGAGATGAATTTCTTATTTTATGCTACGGAGCCGATTTGACGGAAACGATGAAAATCGCGGAGCAGGTGCTGACGATTTTCAGAAATCCCATTTCACTTCATGAGAATACCATTCATTTAACTTGCAGCATGGGTATTGCTCTTTATCCGAAGGATGGGAGCACAGTCGAAGACATTTTCAAAAATGCGGATCTGGCATTGTACAGTGCGAAGGATCAAGGCAAAGACAATTTTGTTTTTTATGAGGAGAAATTGAGCGCAGAGCTGCAGTATAAAAACGAGATGGAAGAACAGCTGCGTCAGGGATATTACAATGAGGAGCTGGTGCTGCATTACCAGCCGATCTATGATGTCTCCCAGAAAAAAATTGTTGGACATGAAGCGCTGATTCGATGGATCAGTCCGCGATACGGGATGGTTATGCCAAATCAGATCATTCCCCTAGCGGAAGAAGTCGGACTGATTGATAAGATCGGGAATTGGGTCATCGACAGAGCCTTTGCCTTTGCGAAAAGCGTACAGGACCAGGGCGATTATATTACGTGCAATGTTTCCCCTGCGCAGTTCGCCCAGGATAATTTCGTTGAATATGTATTGAAAAAGTTTGACCAATATCAATTGAGAGAAGGTAGCATCGCCCTGGAAATCACAGAATCCTGTCTGATCGAATCCTTTGATCTTGTGGCCCAAAAACTGTCCCAGCTTCGAGAGAAGGGGATCCTAATATATCTGGACGACTTCGGAACCGGGTACTCCTCGTTGAA
>Ga0366794_1030_pt1 | contig 27845 bp, 27 predicted proteins | sample BONcelN113001C14_FD_207043 | JGI IMG/M metagenome (GOLD analysis project Ga0366794, IMG submission 207043) | Enriched cells from coal bed in the Powder River Basin, Montana, United States - BONCAT cells N11 rep3 HSBNCT.N11.300.1.C14 ...
ATTACAATCGCACTTGCCGGAAATCCAAACAGCGGCAAGACGACTATGTTCAACGAGCTTACCGGGAGCTCTCAATATGTTGGAAACTGGCCGGGAGTTACTGTAGAAAAAAAAGAAGGAAAGTTAAAAGGTCATAAGGACGTATCCATTATGGATTTGCCCGGTATCTATTCTTTATCTCCTTATACGCTGGAAGAAGTCATCACCAGAGATTATCTGATCAATGAAAAGCCGGATGTGATTATCAATATCATTGATGGAACGAATATCGAAAGAAATCTCTACTTGACCATGCAGCTGAAAAAGGTCGGCATTCCAGTGGTCATCGCTCTGAATATGAACGATGTCATTGAAAAAAGAGGCGATATGATTGATATTACCCGGCTCTCAGTGGAGCTGGGCTGTGAAATCATCCCTACCTCCGCGGCAAAGGGCACCGGCTTGAAGAGCTTGATTTCCCGCGCAATCTCTATTGCAAGCAAGAACAAAAAATCAGAACCTGATCCTCAATTTCTGCAAGAAGCCTTTGGGAAGCTGGAAGAGGATGCGGAAGAGGCTGCGATAAGCCAAAGATACGATTATATACAAAATCTGGTTGTAAAATACGTTAGGAAGGCTGCTGCATCGCAGTTTTTTGGCTCTGATAAGATCGACCGAATCGTTACAAACAGATGGCTTGCTTTACCAATATTCTTTGTAACACTTTGGGTCATCTACTATGTCTCCATTGTTACCGTGGGGGATATGTCCATTGGTTGGGTGAGCAGCTTATTCGAATGGATACAGGGTGGGGTTGGAACCCTGCTGACTAATTTAGGAGCTGCAAAATGGACCATGGATTTGGTACTCAACGGTATTATCGGCAGTCTCGGCGCTATCTTTACGTTTGTACCACAGCTCATGATCCTGTTTTTCTTTCTCTCTCTATTGGAGGACAGCGGGTATATGGCAAGAGTCGCCTTTATCATGGATCGGCTTTTCCGCAAGTTTGGGCTTTCAGGAAAATCCTTTATCCCTATGCTGATCGGAACGGGCTGTTCCATCCCGGGGATCATGGCAAGCCGTACCATTGAAATTGAAAGAGACCGGAGAATGACCATCCTGCTTACGCCTTTCATTCCATGCGGCGCCAAGCTTCCAGTATTCGCAATGTTTATTGCCATGATGTTCCGAGAGCAGACCTGGGTCGGACCTTCCATTTATCTTATTGCAATCGCCGGAGTGATCATGTCCGGAATCATTCTCAAGAGATTTAAAGCGTTTGCCGGCGATCCCGCGCCTTTCGTCATGGAGCTTCCCACTTACAAAGTTCCGCAATTAAAAGGGGTAACAATACATATGTGGGAAAAGGCAAAATCGTTTATTAAAAAAGCTGGAACGATCCTCTTTGCAGCCTGTGCCATCCTATGGTTTTTACAGAACTTCAGTTTTGGAGGATATGTAGGTCCTGACGCAATCGAGCAAAGCATTCTTGCCCTGTTTGGCAATGGAATCAGATGGATATTCATTCCTTTGGGCTTTGGAGATTCTTGGGCCGCCCCGGTTGCCGCAATCACAGGACTCATCGCCAAGGAAGTGGTGGTCGCGACCTTTGCTTCTGTCGGCTCCGTTGTTCCGATCATGTTTAGTCAGGTTTCAGCCTTTGCCTTTATGATGTTTATCCTGTTCTCCGCTCCTTGCGCTGCCGCAATCGGAGCAATGAAAGCGGAGTATGGCAGCTGGAAATGGACATTATTTGCGGTTGGATATCAGACCGGTATGGCCTATGTGGTAGCCCTGCTTGTGAATCTCGTCGGAGGACTGATTTTCAAAGGCACCTCGGCGGCAACCAAAACCGCCCTTGATATCGGCAGCATGGAAGCGGCTGCCGAGGGCGCTGTCGTAGGAGGGGATGTTACGCTGTACTTCTTTGGTGCACTTCTGATTATCGGTTTGCTGATTGGTCTTGTAAGTAAAATCACACGCAGCCGAAATGATGCCGGTTTACCGGAGTTATCAACGGGTAAAAATTAATGAAACGATATTACCTCTACTGAATCAATCTCAACAAAAGGAGGAGAGCATATGATAGATATTATAATCGGCGGGCTTGTCCTAGTCACAGTGGTGCTGGCCATCAGAAAAATAGTGAAGAATCAAAAAAGCGGAGGCTGTGGCGGAGGCTGCTCCAGCTGCTCTTCCGCAACAAGCTGCAATGCTTTTGAAACACTCGAAGCCGAAGCAAAGGAAACATTGCAGCAGAAAAACAAAGACGAATGAGTCAACTCCTAATCATTCAATAAACAAGTGAAGCAAACCCGAGGGCGCCCCTCGGGTTTGCTTTTTAGAATTATTATTATTCTGTTATCAAATCTGCCAGCTGCGCTGAAGTGGCTTCTACCAGACGCTCCAGGGGCAGATCCATCTGCAGTCCAACCTTTCCGGCGCTGACTACGATGCGTTCATAATCTCGTGCGCTTTCGTCGATGGCGGTCCGGAATGGTTTCTTCATTCCTACAGGGGAACAGCCTCCCTTGATGTATCCTGTTATTTTGGTGATATCCCTTGCCGGTATCATTTCAAGCTTTTTTTCTCCAAACTGCTTCGCAGCCTTCTTCAAATCCAGCTCATGGGCTACCGGGATCACACAGACGTAATATTCTTTGCTACCACCTTGGGTAACCAGGGTTTTGTAAACTCTGTCAGGCTCAACGCCTGTTGCTCTGGCAACCGACACGCCGTCCAAAAATCCGTCCGGTGCATCGTATTCATAAAGGATATACTCCACTTTTTTCAAGTCCAGAAGCCTTACTGCATTTGTTTTATTGTTTGCCATGTCAATCTCCTTTGTTGAAAAGGTCTTTCTGAATCAGTTCTGTTACTCTTTCGCTTTGATCTTGGTTCCGTCGGAGATGTCTTCGTTAGGAGAAAGGATTACCACATCTCCCAGCGACAAGCCGGAGACCACCTCCATATAGTCCTCTCCCTCCAGCCCAGTTTTCACCTCGTGTAAAACAGCCTTACCTCCCTCGATGAGATAGACGTAGTTTTTTCGGTTCATTTCAAAGACTGCAAGATCCGGAACCCGAAGAACATTTTCCTTTTTCTCGACAGCGATTTCAACATCAACATTGCTTCCCAGGCGGACCGTTTGCATTGTTCCGAAGGATATTTCAACGGTAACCCGTTTCTGATTCACTCCAAGGTCGGACATTTTATCCGCTGCCTTCAGGTGTACTTTTTTTACAATGCCGCCTTCATCAGAAAAGTCAGCATCCTCATTGTAGATTCTTACCATATTCCCGGTGCGGATCAAATCCGCATCCTCCGCGATGAAATCGGTCTTCACATAGATGTCAGTCAGATCGGAAAGTTCAAAGAGAGGCGTCCCTGCCACAACGGATTCTCCCTCTTTCACAAAAACCCCCGTGAGGACTCCGTCCACCGGCGCAGTGACTCCTGCTGCACCGGAGGATTCCGCATAGCTCTCAATGGAATACTGCAGTGCAGAGATTTGGGCAGCCAGTTGCTTCGCTGCTGTATTGGATGCATTATAGTCTGCATAGCTCAGCGCACCCTGATCGTAGAGTGCTTTATTCTTGTTTGCCAGGTCCCGTGCCTGACTGTACTGCACCTGCAATCCAGTCAGTTCTGCCTGCTGGCTTTTTATGTCGAGATTCGCGCTTGTTCCGTCGCTGGTCATCAAGAGATCACCAGCCTTCACGCGATCCCCCTCTTCAACCAGCAATCCTTTTATTTCACCCGAATTTTTAGCAGTCATGGTAATGGAGCGTACCGATTCCACCGTACCGGTTTCCTTTAACAGCTTCGTCACCTCGCCCTGATCAACTGCGACCGATTCCACGTCGATCCCGGCATTCATCGCGGTCATTGCAGCCGCTGCAGCCACCAGAATCAGTGCTCCTCCTATCACGAGCCATTTTTTGCCCTTTAAAAGCTTCATACTCTTATCCCTTTCTTAATCGCATTTTATCGTTTTACTTACTCTGCATTTTATTATTTATGATTCCCTGTTCTTCAGCGCCTGCAGAAAATCCAGCTTTCGAATCTTCCGGTAGGTCGCAAGCTGTGCCAGCAGCACAAAGCCAATCGTATAAATCCCCGCCATAATCAATGCATTGACTGTAGGGCTCATATCCAGCGTGTACAGATCGGAACTGAACGCGGCGGAACTGTATTCTGCCATGATATTTCCTACCGGGATACCCAGTAGAAGTCCCAAAATCATGATCACGTTGTTTTCTCTCACTATCATAAAGAAGATCTCCCGTTTGCTGAACCCCAGCACGCGCAGGGAGGAAAACTCCATTTCACGTTCCCCAAGGCTCACAATGGTCGCATTGTATACGATGCAAAAGCCCAGAATCCCCGAGAAAATTACCATTGACCCAACAGAAAGCGCCATCAAGGTCATATATTGATCATATACCGCTCTTGTGTCTGCAATGGACATGATCGAAGCGATGTTGGCGGCACGGATCAGCTTTTCATTTACGTCTGGGTCCTTTGAATTTGCATAAACACCGTTGATCACGTTCTTTTCCAGCAGTATTTCCCCCATCGTATCAACATCCATATATGCATTGATTCCTAGGGTTTGTTTGATGATACCCTTTATTTGAATGTACACATCGTCTTTGCCCGGAATATAGCTTTTAATCTGAACCAGATCACCCTTCTTTACATCCAGCGCGTTAGACAGATTTTCCGAAATCAGCATCCCTCGCTTTGGAATATCTGTTTTCACTCCGCTCACATCATGGAAGGAGTAAAACTTTGTGTCACGGTCAAGGCCAATGATGTTTACCGACTGTTTTTTGTTGCCGTTTGCAAGCTCAAAAGGATATTCCAGCTTGCCCTCTATATAATCCACCTTGATCAAATGCTCCATATCCCTCACCGCATCCTGACGGACCGGATTCCGGAAGCTGATATTATATTCCATCTTCTGAAATTCTTTGAAATGCTCTGTCATCATCTGGTCCATCACATCCGGCATGCTGGCCGTATATAACATCATGGCGTAGGTCAGGGTAATTCCGACCAAAACAAACAGTGTACGTTTTTTGTTTCGAAAGATATTTTTGCTGATCATCTTATTGCTGAAGGACAACCGCTTCCAAAAGAACGGAATTTTTTCCAGCAGAATCCGTTTTCCTGATTTCGGTGCTTCCGAATGCATTGCATCAGCTGGGGTGATCTTAAGCACGCCCCGCGCTCCGATGGTTCCCGACAAAGCGCAAAATAAGCCGGAAAGCAGTACTGCATAGAACAGAAAAGAGTAGTAAAACTCGATCCGCAGCAGAGGGATATGAAAATAGTCGAGATATAACCTTGTCATGCCACCGGCAAGGGCCATTCCAAGAATCGCACCAATCGCGCCTCCCGATATCCCTGTGAGCAAGGCGTATTTCACGTAATGCATCAGCACCTGACTGTTACGATATCCTATGGCCTTCAAAACACCGATCTTAATTCGATCCTTCTTCACCAGTCGGGATAGCATCATCATCAGGATCAGTCCTGCTACCAAAAGAAACAGAATCGGAATCGAGTTCGCCATGGAATCCAGCTGTGTCAGCTCCTGATCGATAATCGCATTGCTCAGTTGATCCTTCCGCTTGACGGTCTGTTTGACTCCATATAGATCCAAGGTGTCTTCCACCTCATCGATGAGCGCTTCTTCCTCCGCATCCTCATCATAGCGGATCAGGATCTCGTTAAAGCTGCCTGTAAGCCCGGCTGCCTGCTGCCCGAACTGCTCCGATACATAGCATATCCCGAAGGTTTTATCATCTGGCACGAGAGACTGGACATTTTCCATTAAATAGATATATTCCGGATTGGCAACAATTCCCGCCACTTCCAGCGTTCGCTGTACCCCGCCGACTTGAATTTTAATGCTGTCTCCGACCGCGATGCCTCTTGCGTTGGCAAACTGCTCAATAAGCAAGGCTTCATTGCGGTCCCCGGATATCATTTTCCCCTTTACTATCGTGGATCGGCTGAGCTCTGCCTCTTCTCCTGTTGTTGTAATCAGGCGAAGGTTGACTCTTTCATTCTCATTCTCCGTCACCATAGGAACATCCAGTGTGACCCTTCCCATTGCCGCCTTAACCCCGTCAATGCCCTTAAGCCGCTCGGTTTCCTGGCTTGGTACAGCCGCGGTCTGCAGGAAGAGGTCGGGGAAGTTGTTTTCCCTGTAATAGGTTTTCACCGTATTGTCCATGTTAACGGAAGTCATATTCAAAGCAGTAAACGTTGCAATGCCCATGATGATAATCGTCAGCACTGCGATAAACTGCCCTTTGGAATTTCCTATCATGCGCATCAGCATGGTGTCAATTTTAAGTAGCTTAAATTTGTTTCGACGCGTTACCATTTTATTTCCTCAACAGCCACAGGGTTTTCATTGATGTGATCGTCGATGATCCTGCCGCTTCTCATTTTGATGACACGATCTGCCATATAGGCGATGTCCGCATTGTGGGTGATGACGATGACGGTCTTTCCCATATCACGATTCACCTTTCGAAGCAGACTCAGAATCGTGATCCCGGTATGAAAGTCGAGGGCTCCCGTCGGCTCGTCACAGAGCAGGATTTCCGGATTTTTTGCCACTGCTCTTGCGATGGAAACCCTTTGCTGTTCCCCACCGCTCATCTGCGCCGGAAAGTGATCCCTTCTGTCCGCAAGGCCGACGGCTTCCAGAATCTCTCCGATGGGAAGCGGATTCTTTGAGATTTCCGTTGCCAGCTCAACATTTTCCTCTGCGGTCAGATTGGCCATGATGTTATAAAACTGAAAAATAAAACCCACCTTATTACGGCGATATTCCGTCAGTTCTCTTTCGTTATAGGCAGTGATTTCTTCGTCATGGAGGAAAACCTTACCCCCAGTCGGCAGATCCATCCCGCCGATGATATTCAATAGGGTACTCTTCCCGGAGCCGCTGGGTCCGAGAATGACCACAAATTCTCCTTCTTGTATCTCAAAGGTCGTGTCCTGAAGCGCTTTTACTTCAATTTCACCCATTTGATAGCTTTTTGATAAATGTTCCGCCCTTAGTATTGTCATATACTATCTCCCCTTCCCTTGTTCAGCCGATCGTTTGCCAAGCCGTACTGCATGAAATCAATGAGGTCGTTATAATCCTGAAGTATGAGATCAAAGTCAAAATCTGCCGCCTTGATATCAAAAATTTCAGTGAATCGAATGAAAAGATGATTCAGTATTTTTTTTAAAAATCGTATGGAAACTCCGGCTCTGAATTCGCCTTTTTCGATCGCTTTTTCCAGCAGCTCCTCATGATATTTTTCTGATGTATCACCCAGCATATCCATCGCTTCATGATAGATTTGATTCCCCTTTTCTTTGAGAAACATCATGCTAAGCATATAATATTTTGGGTAGTGATTCGCAAATTCAAGTCCAAACTTAACCTGAACTCTGAAATGATCAAAGAGATTCAAATCCCCATTACGGGTGACATCCTTGATTTTCGTCTCCATAAACTCTATTTTCGCATCCACAGTTGACTGGATCAGAGAGAGGTAGAGGGCCTTTTTATCCTGAAAATGATAATAAAAGGTTCCTTTACTGATCCCTGCGTTCTTGATGATATTATTTAAAGAAGCTTCCTCATAACTTTTTATGCCGAATTCATCCAGCGCGGCTTCCATCAATTCCTTTTTTCGGTCAAAGGATTTTACCTTCATTTGTATTTCACTCCTATCTCTCAACCACGCGGTCTATACCACCTGGTCTACTTCAATATATCCTTTTTGCTTTATCGTGTCAATCCTTATTTGACTTTAAAAAGACATTCTCAGTGCTGAAAAGAGATAATCATCATGGACAAATTGAAATAACAAGTTTAATTGCATATTCGTTGCTTTTGCAACCGACACATTGGTGTTTTACATTTATAGTAATATTTAGAAGAAATGCTACCATATCAGAACAGGAGGTCATTTAATGATTCATACCATAGATATTAACCGTCAGACACAGCTCTAACCTCAAAATTAGAAACAGAATGAGTTAATAGTTGAAAATAAAATAAATAGAAAATTAGGAGGAAGATTATTATGGGAATGTTTTGCTATCAATGTCAGGAAACAGCTAAGGGAACAGGTTGCGAGATCAGAGGTGTCTGTGGAAAGGATGAGCAAGTAGCCAAGCTGCAGGATCTGCTGATTTACACGTTAAAAGGTATTTCCCTTATCCTGACAAAAGAGAAGCCGGATTTAAAAGAAATGAAGCACTTGAACCATGAAGTTCTGAAGAGCCTATTCATGACTATCACGAATGCCAATTTTGATGCAGCTGCATTTGAGGCAGAAATTAAAAAGATGCTGTCATTAAGAGATAAGCTGAAAGAAATGACAGGAACCACGCTGGCACATGATTCTGTGGAATTCAGTGTGGGATCGAAGGATGAAATGGTTGAGAAAGCGGGCAGTATAGGCGTATTGGCAACCATGAATGAAGATGTCCGCTCCTTAAGAGAGATGATTACGTACGGGTTAAAAGGAATGGCTGCCTATGCGGAGCATGCATTGAACCTTGGAAAAGAAGATGATTCCATTTACACCTTTGTCTATGAGGCCCTAGCGGCAACTTTAGATGATTCTCTCACTGCAGATGATTTGGTCGCTTTGACATTAAAAACCGGTGAGTATGGCGTGAAAGCCATGGCACTTCTGGATACAGCAAATACGACAAAGTACGGCAATCCTGAAATCACAGAGGTTAACATCGGTGTAAGAAATAATCCTGCCATACTGATTTCCGGTCACGACCTGACCGATCTTGAACAGCTTTTGGAACAGACCAAAGGTTCGGGTGTTGACGTTTATACGCACAGCGAGATGCTGCCGGCACACTACTATCCTGCTTTTAAGAAATATGACAACTTTGTCGGGAACTACGGTAATGCTTGGTGGAAGCAGATCGAGGAGTTTGAATCCTTCAATGGTCCGGTTCTGTTTACGACAAACTGTATCGTTCCGCCAAGAAGCGAGGAAGTCAAATCCAGGATATTCACCACGGGTGCTTCAGGATTTCCGGGATGTGTTCATATCGAAGCGGACTCCAGCGGGAAAAAGGATTTCTCTCAGATCATTGAAATGGCAAAGCAACTAAAACCACCGACAGAGATTGAAACCGGGAAAATCGTCGGAGGCTTCGCTCACAATCAGGTATTGGCATTGGCCGACAAGGTTGTCGATGCGGTGAAATCCGGTGCGATCAAGAAATTTTTTGTCATGGCCGGATGCGATGGAAGGATGAAATCGAGGAGCTATTATACAGAATTCGCCGAGAATCTACCAAATGATACAGTTATTTTAACTGCCGGATGTGCAAAATACAGATATAACAAGCTGAATTTAGGAGACATCGGAGGAATACCAAGAGTGCTTGACGCCGGACAGTGCAATGACTCCTATTCCCTTGCTGTTATCGCTTTGAAGCTTAAGGAAGTATTTGGATTGGATGATATTAATCAGCTTCCGATCGCATTCAATATCGCATGGTATGAACAAAAGGCTGTTATTGTCTTGCTTGCTCTTTTATATCTTGGCGTTAAGAATATACACTTAGGGCCGACACTGCCGGGCTTCCTGTCACCGAACGTTGCTAAAGTACTTGTAGAAACCTTTGGCATCGCAGGTGTCGGAACCGTAGATGATGACATCAAGCTGTTTATGGAAGGCTAAGTAATCAGGATCTAGAAAATAATAAGAGAACACATCTAATGAATACTTGATTCTTCATTAGATGTGTTTATTTTTTCAACAATAAAGTATTTGTAGTAGCAGTCTATTATTATAGAACAACCTCATACCCGTTCTTCCGCAAAGCATCAATCGCCTCGGCGAGCTTTTCTTCCTTGATCAGAATATAATCGGTATTATAGGTGGAAATGGCAAAGATACTGATCCCATTTTCCGCCAACAAAGTTGACAGCTTCGACAGGATCCCGATCAGCGAGAAATCCAGCTCACCTTGAACCCGGAAGCCTTTCCAGCCCTCCTCCAGGGCGATCGGATTCTTCGGCACCGATTCGCTTCTGCATACCAGGGAAAGCTCCTCATCGGTCTTGCTGAAAAAAACAAACTCATCGGAAAAGTCCACTTCCTTCACGTCCTTGATTTTACACACCGAAAAGCCGTGTTCCAATACTTTTAATACCATCTCTTCTTCTGTCCTCTCCTTTACGCTTTCCTACAGTATAACTCCGCAGAAATATTACGTCAGCTCCAGTTGCAAACCTGATTAATCCGCTCTGTCGTTCTCTGAATAGATAGCTGCCGTAACAAGTCCAGGTTCTTTTTTTTGAGCGTTCCTTTCGTTTTGTTTTCCGGCTTCTCCATGCAGACGACCTTCCCCTCCCGGTATCTTCTGATGAGCTCTTCCGGCTCCAGATCAACGAGTTCCACCCGCTCCGCGCAATCAAAAATAAAGTCCGGTATCTTTTCTCCATACGGGACTTTCAATGTTTCTGTTACCATTTGATTCAGACTTTCGATCTGCTGCGCATTTACCGTTGTGAAAACATCGATCCCTGCAGCCAGCAGTTCTTCGATATCCTGATATCTTTTTTCGTGCTTCGATCCCGTAGCATTTGCATGTGCCATCTCGTCCACAAGTATGATCCGCGGCTTTCGGAAAAGTGCCCCCTCCAAATTAAACTCCGTCAGCATACCTTTGCTGCTGGCGATCAATTTAAATGGCAATACCTCCAGCCCCTCCATTAGTTCCATTGTTTCGGCACTGGAATGTGAATCTATGTAACCCACAACAACATCGATGCCTCTGCGTAGCTCCTGATGAGCATCCTTCAGCATCGTATACGTTTTCCCTACCCCGGAGGAATATCCGAAATAGATTTTCAATTTTCCTCTCTTTGTCATGTCGCTCCCCCCTAAAACTAATGCTCGGTAATTCGTCTCGTATAACCGAGTCTCCCCCTTTTAGTCATTAAGTAAAATAATTCTTTCAATACCTACAGCATACCTCAAAACATGCGTGTTTTGCGCCATATTTTTACATCAATTTTCGACATATTATTGTATAAAAATCTACCCCCAGACCCGGAGCTCCCGGTTTCAGGGGGTTAAAGTTTTCTAGCAACAAATCGGTTATTCCCTAATTATTATCGAAAGGCAAGGCTCAGAAAGAATCCTGCAATCGCCCAGGACAGGCTGGAAAACTCAATCAGAGCATTGCCGATGCCGAAGGGCCAGACCACCACATGAAGCAGTGAATATAACATGGTGAGGGAACCGATGACCACAAAAATCAGTATGGGAATCACATAGATCCACTTGTTCTTTGCTTTTGTAAATCTGGGATTAGCCACACCCCCAAGGGTGATACCGATGAGCAGATAAACTGCGTATATCACAATGCTTGCAGTGTATCCGGGCAGTTCCAGCTGGCCATTGAGCCAGGATCCAACGATCATCAACGCAAGTAGGATTAAAGTTCTTGTCAGTAATTTAAAAGAGTTCGACATGCTTGTACCACCTTCCCCAATGGAACTATTATAGCATAGGAAATCGAGTGTCTGCCATCACTTTTTCTCTTTTTACTGTTCCGAATATCGGTAGCCTTTCTCTAGTCGGATCCGTTTCAAAAGATTGTTCCTTCCCTTCTGCATCTCTCTGTCCTTGTTATATTTGTAGCTTCTCACTATTTTCATACCCGGTTCTCTCCTATACCTAATTCGATTTTTCAGGAGCCATAAAGCTGGTGTACCTATGCGCATTCTCGGGGTTGTCTATCTTCTATTGAATATTACTAATGCGCACCACAAGAAAGGCTGTTGAAAAACCTGCAGATGAAAGGGTTACCTTTCCTCGGCAGGTTTTAACTATAATAGGGAATCACTTTGTATCATATGAATCCCTATCTTAATATACTAATTTATCATTAGATTGGAGACATGCTTCTCTTAATCCCTATTGGGATGAGAACGAATGGCGGACTAGATTATATCGTCATCTTCATAGTACGATTGATGAATCCACAACCTTCTTAACAGGGGATGATACGCGTAATTTAGATATCTTTAGAACACTGCTTGATCAGGCTGAAAGTGCGAGTGGCTATTTTGCACAAGGTCTTTTTCGTTATTTAATAAACCAACAAAACAAGAGCAGCAAATATACCCATAATTGCTAAACGATCAATGATGCCAATGATAGATCATACTACCGTATCCCTTTCATGACCTCTTCCAGCTTTTCCAGAAAGAATTGGGTCTGTTCAAGGGTTCCGGTGCTTACACGAATCCAATTATCCCATCCCCAGAAATAGCCGGGTCTTATGATAACGCCCCGCTTCATCAATTCTTCAAACATGGTTTTAGAATGGAGCTTGCAATCGACAAATACAAAGTTGGCATAGGACTTGATATAATCCAGACCCTGTTTTTCAAAATATGCTTCCATCCTATCGATGGATTCCTTTGTCAGTGCAACGGTTTTCTTCGTATATTCCTTGTCCTTCAAGGCGCCTCTGGCCGCCTCTTGCGCCAGGCGGTTCACGTCGAATGTCAGCTTGATCTTGTTCATTTCACCGGCAATTCTTTCCGAGGTGATGACATAACCGATTCTTACACCGGCAATTCCCGACACCTTGGAAAAGGTTCGCAGGATCACCATGTTCGGCCGGTTTTTTAAAATTGCAATGCTGTCGGGATAATCCGGACTTCCGGCGGCAAATTCATAATAGGCCTCATCCATGATCACGATCACATCCTCTGGCAACGCGCCAAGCAATGCGTCCAGCTCTTTCCTCGTAACGATATTTCCCGTGGGATTGTTGGGGCTGCACACATAGATCAGCTTTGTCTTTTCATTGATCTTTCCAAGCATTCCTTCGAAGTCATATTGGTTGTTTTTAAAAGGAACGGAATGAATGATACCGCCGAGCAGTCCAACGGTGGTATTGTAAATCCCAAAGGAAGGAGATGCTACGATTACTTCGTCTCCCTCATTGATAAAGGTTTGTGCAATGACCTGAATCAATTCCTCACCGCCATTGCCGATGACCAGATTCTCCTCTTCCACACCCAAGTCTGCTGCCAGCTCCCGTTTTAGTTCGTAGGCAGTGGCTTCCGGATAAAAGTTGATCTCCTGCACCGCCTTGAGAATGGCTTCTACTGCCATGGGAGACGGTCCCAGCTGGTTCTCATTGGAGGCCAGCTTCTCGATCCGATCCAGACCGTATTCCCGTTTTACTTCCTCAATTGGTTTTCCGGGCACATAAGGCTGGAACTTCGCCAGCTCTTTTCTAAATAAATCTTTACTCATTCCTTCACATCCTTATCTATCTCTTGTTCGTTATGGTCTTGCTTGCTCTCGCTTGTCTAAAGATATGCGATGGTCTCTATTTCGACCAAAACGTCTTTTGGAAGACGCGCCACTTCGACAGCAGAGCGGGAAGGGAACGAGCCCTCTGTAAAATAGGTTGCGTATACCGCGTTCATTGCAGCAAAGTCATTCATGTTCTTGATGAACACTGTTGTCTTGAGCACATTTTGCATGGAGCTTCCGGCTTCCTCCAGAATCGCTTTTACGTTTTTCAACGCCTGCTCCGTCTGTTCTTCGATGGTGGTTCCCACAATCGTGCCGGTTTCCGGATCAAGGGGAACCTGTCCTGATGTGAAGATGAGGTTTCCAAATATATTGCCCTGTGAATAAGGGCCGATGGCAGCAGGAGCTGCTTTTGTCACAACGATTTTTCTCATATGATTTTCCTCCTATAAATTATTATTTCTTTTTCCAAACGATTACGATATGATTCAATGCCGCCTTCCTTGCGGTTGATAAAAACATTGGCTACATTATATCAAATATTTCAATAAAAAAGCCGCCTTTTTTGATAAATATTCCATTCCCTATTTTTATCAATTATTGAAGGGTTCCTTCCTTTCCGTCGATGCTTTTATAAGCATGATGGACCAATAGGATAAACATGACAAGTGCGATCAGTGCGAGGGCACCGAATATCATTGCAGGGATCAATCCGTAGGGAACACCCAGCGTCACAGTGAGCATGGAAACCAAAAGTCCGATCTCTGCTACCAGGATCAACTTCCATCTGTCATCACAAATTCCGGCCAAGGTATAATCTCCAACCCGAATCAGCAGTGCCTTCATTCCCATACACATGCAGTAGGAGAAATAAAGGCTTGCCAGCATTCCGACGATCATAAAGAGCATCGCCAGCCCAGGATTTTCTCCGAAAATTCCGGCACTGTAGGTAACGGGACTCGACGTCGTCTGCATCGTCCCCGTTGAATCTGTTCCCCAGGTTTCCCAGCTCGACCGGGTCTGCACCTGAACAATATTCATCAGCGAAAGTACGGTGAGTACATAAGCTATTTTTTTCGCTGATGAAAACTTCTCCTCATACTTTTCGATCCTGCCCAGTCCAATGATCACCATGATATATCCGATCACGTCGGGCATGATATCAAAGCCTTGTATCCTGATATTGATCGCAGTGAAGATAAGCCCCCAAAAGGCTAACCGTAAGCCGCTCATATCATAGATCTGATTTGCTTCATTGTTGTTTCTTTCTATTTGATTTTCTTGCATGTGCTTTCCTCTCCCAAACCCGCCAACTTCAGTTTCCTTGCCCTTGTCAGTTTTTGAATTTGCTTTTCCCTTTTTAACGCTTCTCCCTTTGTGTCAAATGCTTCGCTGTACAGAAGGCGGACCGGACCTCTTCCCCTGGTATATTTCGCGCCGGAACCGCTGTTATGCGCTTTCACCCTGCTTTCCAGATCTGTTGTCCATCCGGTATACAGCGTACTGTCCGCGCATTGAAGGATATAGATGTAATTGGTCTTTTCCTTATCGTCCATCATGATTTGCATACTCCTCTTTTGTCATGGAGTAGCAGGTCACATCACGAATGGTCCCGTCATATACTTTATTTGCCTGCCGCAGGGTACCTTCATAGGCGAAGCCGCATTTTTCGATGACCCTTCCTGATCTTTCATTCTGAGGATTTCTGTAAATTGACACGATGTCCAGCGCCATTTCCTCAAAGCCAAATTGGATCACTGCCTTCGCTGCCTCCGTCATGATTCCTTTTCTCCAATAAGCTTCACCCAAGGCGTAGCCAAGTTCCTTGCAGTTGATATCCGGTCTTTTCGCATCCGTCTCGTATCCGATGGATCCGATCACCTTGCTGTTTTCCTTGTAAACAATAGCCCAGGAGTCATATTTGTCAATAAACAGGGTTTGCATGATTTCCATGGACTCCGTCTCATTCTCGTGGGGCTTCCAGCCTGCATGAGGACCGACATTCGGGTTCTTCGCATACGCATACAGATCCTCCACGTCGTCCACATTCCAGTCTCTCAGAATCAATCTTTCCGTTTCTATTGTCTTCATCTTACTTCCCTCATCTTTTCCAGCTGCGCTCTGTTCAGCCGAAACACCATAAACCAGTCTATTTCCTCTGCTCCAAGCTTATGATAGTATTCTATGCCGGGAGCATTGGTATTCATACAGTACCAATCAATCCTTCCACAATCTTTCTCATAAGCGATTTCTGCAATACGGGCAAATAATTTACTGCCGACCCCTTTGCCGCGGCTGCGCTCCCGCACATAGAGATCATCAATGTATAATGTGGGTTTTCCTGTAAATGTGGAAAAGCTGTAGGCCCAGATTGCAAAGCCTATGGGGATTCCGTCCACTTCTGCGATCAAGGCCTCTGTTATGTGCCTTTTAAAAAGGGCATCCCGAAGTCCTTCCTCCGTGCTTTGGATTTGGTCTTTCACACCTTCATATTCCGCCAGTTCATGGATAAATTTTAGTATGACCGGCACATCTTCCTCATTCGCCTGTCTGATTTTCAGATTACTCTCCGTATCATTTTTCATACGGGATCCCTCCTTTTGAACGTTGCAATGATTCCTGATTCTCGGCAAAGCCGTTTAAATGAATGGAGTCATTATACCATAAATGGCATCCCTTTTCCATGCAGAGATGCCATTCGTATGGTAAAAATTTCAATTACATACAAGCTTTATTCTTTATTTTTTCTCTTCTTAATCACGCGTACGATCACAACTGCTACAATGCAGATGGCAATCAAGGCACCAATTGAACCCTGAATCAGGCTGCTCGAAGAGATAAAAATTGCTGTTGGTCCATCTGCTCCGCCAATGATTCCAATGTCCATAGATTCCCCTTTCTCAGAAAAACTTAAACTTGCCGGTTACTCTGTCGTGCTCAGAATTTCGTTATTCTTTTCAACCTGACTGACCTTCATCTTGGATACGTCCTTCGGATTCACTTCCTCCAAAAGACCCAGAACCGTCGGACCGAGGAATATGGTATCAAGAACCTCTCCGTTGAGGGAGATCTTGCTGAATGGTGTGAAATTCTGTCCCTTGATATAGTACTCTTTGCCGATTACAACGACCCGTTCAACCTTGATTTCCCTGACCCCCATTTTCATATCGGTGGGCTCAAAGGGATTGGTTTCTCCGAAAATATATTCCTTACCGTAAAGCATATCATACTGAAGTGCTTTCAGGTTTGCTAGATAACTGGATTCGTCCTTGTGTTCCTGATGATATTTTGTCAAAACGCCGTCATGGATTCCAATCTGGCCGAGTACCTCTGCTCCCAGCTGGTATGCGTAAAGATCCATATCCTGCTTTTCCAGCCCGATATTGTCCCAAATCACATATTGGGTCTCGTATACGTTTTTATTCACCACATCGGCGTCACTGATCGGAAGTCCCGGTAGGTGGTCTCCATAAATCACCAGCACCGTAGGCTCATCGAGCTTTTTCAGAGACTTTGTCAGTTCTCCGATGAATTCGTCCATCTCATAGACCTGCTGTATATAATATTCAAAGGCATTGGCTTCGCTTTCCGCTGTGATCCCGGCTACCGTTACCGCAGGGTCTTTAATTACCTTTTTCGCCGGATACTGTCCGTGTCCCTGCACCGATATGGTGTAAATCAGATCCTCGCTCTTAGTGGAATTGAGCGCTGCAAGAATTTCCTCGATCAGCACTCCGTCCTTCGCCCAATTTTTCGGTGTCTTGGAAACGCTGTTCATATATTCCAAGGAGGTAAAGGTATCATAGCCCATATTGGGGAATACCTTGTTTCTTCCGTAAAAAGCACCTCTGTGATTGTGAATGGCGTGGGTGCCGTAGCCGAGCCGTTTCAGATCATAGGCAATGGTTTCGCAGGTTTTGTCCTTCAGAACTGATTTGTATGGATATTCTCCAGGTCCAAAGAATCGCACTCTCATTCCCGACATTACTTCAAACTCGGTGTTCGCTGTTCCTGCCCCGATGGATGGAACGGTAAGAAAACCGGAAGAGAACTCATTCTTCAACTTGCGAAAATTGGGAACCGGATCTCCCGAAAAATCAAGGTTTTCCAATAAAGTGGGATCAAAAAATGATTCCATCTGGAGGAAAATCACATTGGGCTTTCTCTCTTCGTCTTCGTTGGTTACCGGAATGATGGTCAACTCCTTCAGTTCTTCTTCTGTAAATATCCCAAGGATTTCGTCGCTGGAATAATTTACTGGAGCAGAAATTCCTGTATTCAGCCAGGTATTCATGAAACAGTAAGGGAAGCCGTAATCCCGGTAAGCGTAATTCAGATTTCCAAAATAGGTGGAAACCCAATTTTGGCTGATGGCCAGATTGGTCAATCCAACCATTGACAGAATTAATATGAGAACACCGGCAACGCTTTTCTTGTAATTGATCTTCTGCTTGTGCTTCGGCATAAATAAAAATACCAGCACCAAAGCAAGGATGAGAAGCACTCCGGCCGCAGCTGCGAGCACGATCTGCACGGTGTTGAGATAGTTTGGAATGATGGACATGACGGAGCTCAGCAGGGACAGGTCCGTTACCGTAAACGGCGTGATTCTGTAGTTCAGAATGATTCCGTTGGTGATTCCCGTCGCCAGCCAAAAAAGTGATACCATAACATAGACGAAGATACGCCTCTTTACAAGATATGCGATGGAAAAGGTAAAGAATATCATGCAGGTGTTATAGAAAAAGGTCATAGGCGAGCCGGTCATATAGTCCAGGCAGGCAGAAACAGATCCTCTGCTTACCGCTTCTATTATAAAATTAATGGTAACTGACAATACCACACATAACGCAATGGAATTGTGCAAATATCTTTCAAAAAAATTTTTAATGGGTTTCATGTATGTTCGTTTTATCCTCCAGTTAATTATTCAAAACAGTCTGATTCTATGGCCGTATCGTATTTGCCAACGCAGCAAATTCCTCGAGACTGAGCGTTTCTGCTCTTCTTACGGGATCAATGCCCGCAGTTGCCATCACGACCGCAATTTCATCCTTTGCAAGTCCGTAGACTCCCGTCAGTGCATTGAGCAGTGTTTTTCTTCGCTGACCGAAGCCTGCTTTTACCACTGCAAAAAATGCTTCTTCACTATTGAGCTGTACGGGCTTTTCCTTTCGTATATCAAGGCGGATCACCGTGGAATCCACCTTCGGCTGAGGAACAAAGATTTCCTTCGGCGCATTAACAACGTGGGCGACGGTGCAATAGTACTGCACCGCTACAGAAAGCGCACCATACGTCTTTGAGCCCGGCCCTGCCTTAATCCGATCGGCCACTTCCTTCTGTAGCATGATAGTAATGCTGTCTGCCGGAACCCTGTCCTCTAGTATTTTCATAATGATCGGCGTTGTTATATAATAGGGAAGATTTCCCAATATCTTCACGCCATCTCTCTTTTGACCGTTTATTTCCTGATTTTGTTCCATAATTTCTTTTATATCTGTCTTCAGCACATCGCTGTTTATGATTTCGATATTGTTATATTCGCTGAGGGTCTCTTTTAAAATGGGGATCAGCTTGCGATCAATCTCTATGGCAATCACCTTGCCGGCTTCTTCGGCCGCGGAAGCTGTAAGCACACCGATACCAGGGCCGATTTCAATCACAAGATCTTGTTTCCCTATATTTGACTTCTCTATGATTTTGTCAATGATATTTTTATCGGTCAGAAAGTTCTGTCCTAAACTTTTGGACAGCCTGAACCCATGCTTGTTCTTTATTTCATTGATGGTTGCCGGTGAATACAGCTTCATCTTTTCATCTCCTATTTATTTATTTCTATTTCTATTTCTTCATTAGCTTGGATCAATTCCTGCCGTTTAATCCCATATTGATTGAGACGGTTCAGAAAAACCTTGCTGTTTCCGTATCCAATCCCCAATCGCTGCCCAAGCTTGTCCCTTCTTTCAGCCGCCCCGGGAATCCCCACAAGTCCGTATTCCAGCATGTCCTCCTGCTGAAATTCAGCCCGTTTCTCCTGCATGACCGCCCTTGCTTTATTCAGCGCCTGTCGAATGCTCTCTGGCCCGGCATTTTCGATTCCGACGTCTCCGTCCTTCGACGCTTCCTCTCTCGGCAAAAAAGCATGCTTCCCCTCAGGAAAGCGTTCGGAAAGTCTTTTTCTTATTTTTTCGCCGGCAAAATCCGGATCTGTAAAGATAATGATTCCTCTCTCAGCATATGCTTTTTCAATTCGTGCAAAGGTCTCCCTCTTTATTCCATAGCCGTGGGTCGCGATGGTTTCCGCCTCCACGGCTCTTTTTACTGCCGCCTCATCATCTCTGCCTTCGACGACGATGATTTCCTTTATCATAGTTTCTCCTAATTCGGTACAATACCTCCGCCGGTCACAACGGCTTCCTTCTCAGGGAGCACATATAAGATCTCGCCGGAGCGGATCATCCGGAGCTGCTGTCTGGCTTGCTGCTCGATATATTCCGGACTGTTGACCTGAGAATAATCTCGTTCCAGTCTGGTTTTTTGATTCAGCAGGTCCTGTTGTTCCTTCAGGGTTCTGGCTTCGGTTAGCTTAAGACTAATAATTTGAAAAGCGGACACTGTAACGAGACCGACAATGAATAGAAAAACCACAAAGTACACCATTCTGCGACGGGCTTTTTTCCCTGCCTGGCGTTCTGTGATTACAGACTTCGTTTTTCGCACCTTATATTTTTTGTCTGCAACTTCTTCTCTTTTCCGTTTCCGGTTTTGTCTGGCTACTTCTATATCTATGACCTGGCTGTTGTTTTTAAATTCTCTGCTGCGCCGCTTTTTTTTCTTTATCATATAAAATCACCTGTTGTTTATTGTACCACAAAAAAACTTTTTCCACAAGACAGCCCCGGCTCCAAATGCTAGAAACGCATGGAAGCTAAGCCTTCCATAACTGCAGTAATAGAGGAAGGATGAGGTCAAGAGAGATGCAAAGAGCCAAAATAAGATATCTTGAATAAAAGATATCTTATTTCCCGGTTTCACTTTGCCTTTCACCTTGAGAAAGATGTCATAGAAAAGCATAACGGTCATTCCTGCAAATAGCATGATGACAAATTCGAAGGATTGGTCGATAATCAGAGGATTGACGACATTCATTTCAAGATCGGAATTGTTCATTTCAAAATTCGTTTCAGGAAGCCCTTTTCCTGTTTGTCTCTTTTTTCTGTGTAAACGGCGGAGCCGATTGCTCCTAAAATCAAAACCCTGCCTTCTTCCAAGTCAAGCTTTTGTATGTGGAGATCCTCTCCTCTGATGACCAAGCCGCCATTTTTTAACGTCAGAAAAATAATTTCCTCGTTGAAGCTTTCAATATCCGCAACCTCCGTAACGGAAATCCTTTCTCTGTTATCAATATTCACAACATGTGTTTCCATAAAAAACACCCCTTTTCAATATATTATCAGGGGTGCTTATTTATTCTCAAACCATTCATTCTCAAATCGACTTGTTCGCCGCAGGCGAATATTCGCACGGCACTCAAATCGTTGAATGAACGATTTGGGGTTTTGGCAATTCACTTGCCGTAACCCAAAATCGCATTATTCAATATTCTTTCTACCTCTTGCATGGGAGAGCGGCAAAGTGATGATTACTTTTGTGCCCTTGCCTTCCTTGCTTTCTATCTCGATGGATCCATGGTGTTCCTCTATGATTTGCTTGGAAATGGCGAGCCCGAGCCCCGTCCCGCCCATGGCTCTGGAGCGGGCCTTGTCCACACGAAAAAACCGTTCAAAGACACGGGAAAGTTCCTTTTCCGGGATGCCTATACCATTGTCTGTAATGATGAGCTGGGCATCCTTTCCCGACTGCAGGGCATCGATATCAATTCTTCCGCCTTCTTGAGTATATTTAATCGCATTGCTCAGCACGTTCAGCAATACCTGCTCAATGCCATCCTTGTCAATCACGGTTAAAATCTTCTGATTGTCGTCGAAGATGTAATTGAGATGCTGGTTTTTGTTTTTAGCAGTAAGTTCGACCTTTTTGACAACCACCTTTAACAGGCTGATCAGATTGCTTTCCTTCTTGTACCATTTTTCCTGCTGGTACTCCAGTCTGGAAAGCTGCAGCAGATCCTTGACCAGTCGATTCATCCGGTCTGCCTCCGTATCGATGATATCCAGAAATTGCATTGTGGTTTCCTGATCGTCTACCTGACCGCAAAGCAGCGTTTCCGTATAGCTTTTTATGGTTGTCAGAGGGGTTTTCAACTCATGGGATACATTCGCCACAAAATCCATCTGCATATTTTCCAGCTTCTGCCGTTCTGTAATATCCTGCAGGATCATGATAATGCCCACATCCTGCGCATTTTCATCCTTGAACCGATCATATCTTACTGCAAAGGTGGAGCCTCCGTAGAGGAAGATGTCGGCAACGCCTCCGTCCTTGCTATTTTCTCTTAATTTTTCAAAGATCAGATTTTCATTATAAACTCTGATGATCTCGTCATAATGCTTCTTTTCCATGTCCTCGTCCGTGATATTCAGCATGGTCATAGCAGCAGCATTGGCATGGATGATGTGACCGGACAAATTAACGGCGATCAAACCGTCTGCCATATATTTCAATATCGTTTCCAATTTGCTCTTTTCGTTTGATATTTCCGACAAGGTCCGGTTAAGCTGTTTTCTGAGCAGATTGAACATCTCCGCAAGCCGGCCGATTTCATCGTCGGATTTGACGCTAACCTCCTGACTGAAGTCGCCTTGCGCCATCTTCTCCGCCTTTTCCGTGACATCATTAATAGGCACAGTAATGCTTCGCGCAATTAAAAATCCGAGAACAACCGTGATTAGAAGGGCTATGGCCATAGCCTGTACGAAAATGATCTTCGATTTATCGATGGTCTCATATACACTGGTCATGTCTTCTCTGAGATAAAGGACTCCCTTGACTTGGTCCTCATCGCCGATGGGAAAGACCATGTTGATTACCGGAATGTCTTTATTCTGCCCTTTTAAGATACCCTCGGCTTCGTCGATGTCTCCGCCAAGACCACTGAGAATAATGCTCGGGTCCAGAAGGTCCATAGCACTCTTTAAGACATGGTTTTCATTATCGGAAGCAAGGATCGTAAAGTCGTCATCTACGACATAGATTTCCTGTTGTACGCCCTTTGACCAGCTCACAATATTGGATTGGATCTCTTCCTGATGATCTTTTAAATTCTCATACCCCTGGAAAGAGGCCAGCAGCGTTTGCACCGTACCAGAGTTATTTTCACGAATAGAGTTTTTGTAGTGGGCCTCCAATTGGCTCATGATAAAAACCCCGATTATTGTTGTTGCGATAAAGACAAGAAGAAAGTAGATAAAAACGATCTTCCATCTCATGCTGGACCATCTCTTCTTCCCAATCATACCCTTACGGCCTCCTGAAGTAATATCCTATCCCTCTTTTTGTCATGATATACTTTGGATCACTGGAATCATCCTCAAGCTTTTCTCTCAATCTTCGCACTGTTACATCGACCGTACGAATATCACCATAATACTCATAACCCCAGACTTCTTCCAGCAGCTGTTCTCTGGAGAACACCTTGTTTTCGCGCTCCGCCAGATATTTGAGAAGCTCAAACTCACGAAGCGTCAGCTCAAGTGGGATGTCGTGTTTTCTTACCTCATACCGGTTTAAATCAATCGCCAGCGTTCCAAAGTCCTGTACATTGGATGGAACATCCTGTAAATTCACCATCAAATCGGTTCTTCTGATGTTGGCTTTTATTCTTGCGATGAGTTCCCTCATCCCGAAAGGCTTGGTAATATAATCATCGGCACCTAGTTCCAGGCCAAGTACCTTGTCCACTTCCTCTTCTTTTGCCGTCAGCATGAGAATCGGTACAGAATTCGTTTCTCTGACCTTTTTACAGACCTGAAAGCCGTCCATGATCGGCAGCATCACATCCAGCAGGATCAGGTCCGGCTTGCCAGACAGGACTTTATCCAGTCCGTCCTGACCGTCATATGCAGTATCTACCTCAAAGCCTTCTTTTTTTAAGTTAAATTTTATAATATCTGATATGGATTTTTCATCTTCTATTATCAACACTTTTTTTGCGTCCATAAAAAAATCCTCCTTACTTTAAACTAAACAGTACTGAGCCATTATATCAAAAAAAACTGCTTTCGTCAAAAATCCATTTTTTTCAGTCACGAATCATAGTATGCCCGATTTTTGTTTGACTGATCTTCCCCTCTCTCACCTTGCCCAAGCCCTTTCTCATATTATGAGGCAAGGGAAGTGATTACTATGAAGAATTCAAGCGACGGGGAACGAACCCCTGTTATTATATATTCAAAGCGTACGATAAACGAGATAAGAGACTGTATTATTGAAAATTACGGACAGATCAAATACGAGCTCCCGTTCATCAATGCAGTTTCAGTCGAAATCCCAAAGGAAAAAATAGAAAAGTTATCGACTCACCAAATGATCGGTTCCATCAGTGATGATGCCATTGTTTCGAAAACACCAATTTTCTCCAGAGCAAAAACAGTCCGGGCAAAATGCGGTAATTTCGAGGATGATATGGCGCGGATCTATGGAAGTAGGGAGCGAGGCAAAGGCGTTGGCGTTGCTGTTATCGATACAGGAGTATCTCCGCATTATGATCTGATCAAGCCGTATAACAGGATCGTTGCCTTTAAGGATCTGCTGGCAAATAAAGATCTGCCCTATGACGATGACGGTCACGGTACACATGTCGCCGGTATCATCGCCGGAAATGGCTATACCTCCTGCAAATATACGGGTACTGCCCCTTGCTCAAATGTCATCGCCATCAAAGCACTGGATGAGTCGGGAAACGGAACCGAGTCCGATATTCTTGCTGCCTTGCAATGGATTGTTAACAACGGCCATTTTTATAACATCCGTGTGATCAACCTGTCCCTAGGGATCAAGGTAGAGCCCACTTATGACGATGATCCGCTGATCAAAGGCGCAAATGCGGCAGTTCGATACGGTTATAGCGTCGTTACGGCAGCCGGGAATAACGGACCCGGCAAATGCTCCATCAATTCTCCCGGTACCAGCCCTCTTGTCATTACCGTCGGCGCAGCCGATTTGACACATTGGGAGGACGGAGAAATTAAGGTTGCCAGCTTTTCAAGCCGCGGCCCCACGCTTACCGGAGAGTCCAAACCAGATCTGGTAGCACCCGGTGTCGACATCTACTCATTAGACGGGAAAAACCCAAAGAGTTATACCACTCAATCCGGCACCTCTATGGCCGCTCCTGTGGTAAGCGGCGTGGCAGCCTGCCTGTACGCCATGAGACCGAATCTGACGCCGGCACAGGTCAAGCAGCTTCTGGTGCAGGATGCTCTGCCTATAAAAAAAGAAGACCGCAATGCACAAGGCCGCGGTCTCTTAAACTACAAAATGTTTTTAAATCTATAGGTAATTCAGTGGGTTCTTTGTTTTGCCGTTGATATGTACTTCAAAATGAACATGTGGGCCGGTACTTCTTCCAGTGTTTCCAACATTGGCGATATGCTGGCCCTGATAAACCTTATCCCCTTTTTTAACATGGAGTTTGCTGCAGTGCCCGTACCAGCTCACTCTGCCGCCGCCGTGATCGATTGCTACCATATACCCGAGGGCGCCATTATATCCTGCAAAGGTCACCTTGCCGCCGTCAGCTGCTTTGATATGCGTTCCGATCGGCGCCGCAAGATCGATTCCCGAATGGAGTCTGCCCCATCTCGTTCCATATCGTGAGGTCAAGGTTCCTCTGATGGGATAGATAAAGGTTCCCGTGCCAATCAATGGCGGAGGATCTTTGGTTCCTACCAGTACGACCTGGGAAACCGGCTCACTTAATATGGTTGCGCTGATTTCCTTTCGGCTCACTTCGATTCCATTATTTCTAACAATCTCGGCAACAACATCTTTTTCTCCGTTGGCACCTCTGGATTTTACAGTCTGCTCGTCTTTAAACAGGGATCCGGTATTCTCATACTGGATCTCATACGGGATTGCTTCTATATATTGCGCAACCTCCGTCGTCTGTACCGTTACCAGTGGAACGATCTGATTCAGACAGATCTCCTGCCCGATGTGAAGTTTTTCCGGAACCACATCCGGATTGGAAACCTTCAGCTCGCTTTGCTTCAGCCCATACATCTTTGCGATTTCCGAGAAGGTCTCTCCCGGCTGCACCAGATGGATCTTTTTATCAACCGCACCGGTCATCATATATTCCAATGCCTTCTCTTTGGCCTCGATATTGCCAAGCTTTGTTTCAACGTCCTCGATGGTCACATCTTCCGCAAAATCGATCTTTTTATATTCGATATTGGCATTCTCTGACGACAAATATCTGTTTTGAATTTCACTTAAAATTGCTTTGGCGGTTTTATCGCTTTCCAGGACTGCGACCAGCTTACCATCAATGTAAATACCGCGTCCCTTTGCCTTCATGCCTCTCATATAGGTCAGCCTGTTCAAGATGGCTTCCTTATCATCAATATCCTGATGGAAGGCAACGATCTTATTGAATCGGATGTCCTTCTCCTTGTTGATGGTAATATCTGCATCATATTGGACACTGAGTTTGTCTCCTATGATGTCAATGGTTTTGTATACATCCTCCTGACTTTTTACCACACCGAGGACTTTGCCGTTGTAGATATATTCATAAGCCGTCATGTTTCCTATCATGATCGTGATCGCCGCAAACCCAGCAACTCCAATACCAAATCCGATCAAGAGCTGCTTTTTATGATCCTCGGCCCAATCCCTCATTAACTCGATCCGATGGCTTACCTTATGGATTATGAAAGCGATGCCATTCAGGAAGGACTCATTCTTTCTGTCGATGAAGTCTACAAAAGAAACCATTTTTTCTGCAGCGCGCTTTTCTCTCTCAGCCAGCTTCGCCAGTACTAAGGCAGTCTTATGTTTCAATTTCAGCTTAGACTCTATTTTTTGAAGCAAAGGTATCAGCTTGCTGTTCACACGTGCACTGCCCGATGCTGCTGCCGGCAATACCTTTCCTCTGACAATTTCACCGGTGATATGCTGTGTCTTCCGGCAGAAGGAACGCACGCTAGCTTTATTTTTTGTATAAAATGCAAACACCTTGTCCACAGCTTCATCAAGGGAGGTATTGATCTTCACTCCGTCAAAGAAAGCAAGTTTTGCGGTCGTTTCCTGTGGCTCTGCGGTTACAGAAGCTTCCGCGAATTTGACAGGTTCGGCGGGCTCTGCAAGCGCAACAACGAGCTCTGGTTCGACAGACTCTATCAGCGCTACAACGAGCTCCGGCTCGACAGGCTCTGCAAGCGCAACAACGAGCTCCGGTTCGACAGTTTTCGCGTATTCGACGGATTGATCGACTTCAGCTGCCGCAATGGCGTCCATGATCGACAATTGCCCTTCGATTGGGGCTCCCGGATGCGCTTCATCCGGGAACGATTCCGGCTGAAGAATATCAAAAACGGAGGCATGCTTGTAATCCGAATAGACGCCCTGCTCTGTCACGATGGTTTCCGCTGCTGTCAGATTCTTTTGCTTTCTTCGGTTTCTTCTCTCATTGATCCGCTCTGCTGCTTTTGCCCTTTGCCGTTCTCTTTCCTTGTAATCTATTTTTAGCTCGGTCATCTCGATATGAGAAACCATTTCCAGCTTTTCATCGATAATCTTGTTGATCAATACCTTCGCCTGTTCCCGATTCATACCGGTTAAGTCCAGACGTGAAAGAGGGGTATGAGTCTCCCCCATATCCCTATCGTCGTTTTGTTTCTCTGATATGTTATTTTTATTATTAATTTTATCTAAAATGCCTGAAGTTAGGTCGTTCCATAAGCTATGTATTTTTCTGCCCTGTCTTCTGGATTCCTTCATATGTTTCCTCCCAGCCACCTTGCGATGGGGTGCTTTATCATATGCAGCTATGTCCGTTGTGTTATCATGCTCGAATTCTGCTTATCATTAATAGTATATACATTCTGCCATATTATTTCAATCGATTTTTTGAAGGCTACCCAGCTTATCAGCGAAGCAGGTGCAGCGATCCCCCGTATCTTGTATCCCGGTGTCCCTGCAAAGGGGACAATCATACACCATATCCATATAGTCGATTTGAAAGTTATTCTCCGTCATAAGGAATGCCTTCTCTTCGTTAAGATTGTCAACCTTTTCTTTCATCGCTCTAATTTTCGCTTTTCCTTCCGCCGTGCCGGAAAGCATTGCCCTGGAAATCTGCAGTCCGATATTTCTCGCCTCTTCTTCAATCTCCTTGACGCGGGGGATTCGACGATAGACCTCGATCCGTCTTTCCTCCGTTTTCACCTCGTTTTTCGCCCTGACTTCCTCGTACTGCTTTATAACGCGTGCAATAGAACCGGTTTTCCCATCCTCGGTGGATGCTCCCGGTTTTTCTCCGCTGCCGTTGCTCCATGCTTTTAAAACGCTGTTTATGTAGTTGATGTTCGGATTGGATATCCCCGAAGT
>Ga0366794_1062_pt1 | contig 14975 bp, 14 predicted proteins | sample BONcelN113001C14_FD_207043 | JGI IMG/M metagenome (GOLD analysis project Ga0366794, IMG submission 207043) | Enriched cells from coal bed in the Powder River Basin, Montana, United States - BONCAT cells N11 rep3 HSBNCT.N11.300.1.C14 ...
ATATTCATTATAGGACCCAAATGCAAAAAATAAATTGACTACCTTTTATGTTTCATCGACTTGTCACCACATCATTACTAAATTGCGTTAATGAGATTTCATTCATTATTCTATACAGACAGTCTCCTCTCTCAAGGCAGCTTTATGTTTCTACCATGATCCAAGCTTTTTGCCAGCACGATTTCCTTGTAAAATCAAACAATGTATTTATTGGCAAAAGACATCAGCTAATATATTCCCAAAACAGCTATTCATTCGTAACAACGGTACATCCAGTATCACTGTGACGCTACTATGACTTAGTCGGCTTAATTTTGAACTTATTTGGTCTGAAATTGGTTTTATGAACCTCTTCTGTGTTGATTAGAATTTCTTCGATCTCTACTCCAGCAAAATCAGCATCGGATTCAATACATTTACAGCAATTATCACAGTTTTTTTCTGGGTTTAACTCACAGCGGTCACATTCACCGCATTCTGTGCAAATTCGTTCTTCAAGTTCACAGGGCTCGCCATAGGTTCTCAATTCATACATTCCCTTCAAATGCGTAATGTTATAAACTAATTTATTGTTGTATCATATTTATCCTCAAACCCTTACGGTGTGAGACTTACGGGGCAAAAAAACCTGGTGAATTCATCAATGAATCCGGCTGGTTTATTAGTGACTTTAAGGCTGAGCGTGTTCGTAATTGGGCAATTCCTTTATCTAATAACTCAATAGAATCTTGATAACGCTGGTCACTGCCGAGTAAAATCAGTAGAATATTGCCATCTGGCCTTGTGATATATGTTGCAAGACACTGACCTGCTTCAGTTGTGGTTCCGGTTTTCAAGCCTATATCCCCGGGATACTTATTGAGGAGCTGGTTTGTATTGACTATGGTCTTTTTGAGCTTTATTCCATTGGCTCGCGTCCATTCAATTGTGGCTCCCGGCATGCTGACATATTTCATTAAACTATCATTATCAATAAATGCAATGGCTATTTGGGCTAGTTCGCTTGCTGTAGTATATTGTTCGGAAGCCGGTAACCCATTCGCGGTTTTAAACTGAGAATTTGTAAGTCCCATCTTGGCTGCACGGTCATTCATGGCTTTAATAAACTCATCCATGGAGCCAAAGGCCGCAACAGCTAAGACATTAGCGGCATCATTGGCACTTTCTACATACAGGGCTGTCAGCAGATCTTTGACCAGGATTTGATCACCCGGCAGAAGACCAAGTTGGGAGCCTTCTATATTCAGAGCTTCATCCCCCACTCTGACCAAATCTTCTTCGTGGAGTTTTTCTATCACAACTAAACCGGTTAAAAGCTTAAGGGTACTGGCCTGAGGGCGAAGGACATTTTCCTCACTGGACAAAAGTTTCTCACCGGTTGTGGTGTTTATCATCAAATAACTGGGTGTATCTAAAGGGAATGTGGCATTTACACTCCTCTTATTGACAATTTCGTTCTGGGTACCGCCCGAATTGTTACCAGAGCTATTCAATGCCCCCTGGGCTGCTGCTAATGATGTCTGTGAGAGATCGGAGTTGTCGAATGAACTGGTTTGCCCGGATAAAGCTTTTACTTGTTCCGGAAGCATAGGAAATGCGATTATCCCGATAGAGATAATCGCTATGATCGACGGAAATACAATTGCTGACTTATATTTTGACTTCAATCTATTTCTAGAGTTATTTTTAGTCATTAGCTACCTTCTTAAACATAATCTCCTTCTATATAATAATGAATTTTTATCTAGTCAGCAAGCTTTTGCTGTTCCCATACATAAAGAAATGGATATGGGTTAATCCACTCGCCATTGGGCAGTTCTATGCCAAAGTGCAAGTGGTCCGGCGTTGTTAAGGCATCACCGGTATGTCCTATGGTACCGATAAGGTCGCCTTTTCTAATATCCTGGCCAATATGGAGGGTTGGCTCTATACGCTGAAGATGTGCGTAATAATAATAGTTTCCGTCCTCTCCTCTGACCCCTACCCTTTCGCCGCCCAGTCTGTTCCAGCCCAGTTTCTCGACTTTACCGGAACATACGCTGATTAAAGGTGTTCCCTCAGCACTGAAAATATCGGTCCCTTCATGTATTCTTGCTCCTCCTTCGCGGTCGGCTCCGAAGGTATCAGTGTACCATATCTTTCCTGGCACTGGAAAGATAAACCGATCTGGCTCATAAAAAGGGTAAGTTATGAGAACTTCTCTCCTTCTCTTAACTTGCTTGATTTGTTCTTCTCTGAGTTGAAGAACCTCCGTCTGCCACAAAAGTCGTTTAAAAGGTGTACCTGATTTTAGTTGTGCCAGCAAATACTGAGCTTGCTCAGGAGAAAGGGTTGATTTAATCGCGAGGGTATCTGCCCAACCGGTAGTGGAGATCATATTACCTTCGTTTTGCGCCTCCAGAATAAGTTCTCCTGGCAGACTGGTCAGATAGGGATAGACATCATCAGGAATTGAGGGCGTTTTATGTATGCCCTGCCAGGCAAAAAAGCCGATAAGCAGGATAAGAATCAGATTTACCAGCCAATATGGCTTTTTCCATTTTAAATATCTCAGCATCCGTCTCATTATTTTCAGCTCCCCCTCCCCTTTCTATGGATATGGGAGGAAAGTCAACCTTAGAAGCTAAGTTTATCAGATTGAGATCAGGATTAGCCAAGTTATACGATAAGTTGATTTACTAAAGCACAGAAAAGATTAAGTTAAAATCAAGATAATGATAGAAATTGATTAAAACCTTCTGAGAATGTTCAAGGGCGGCTTTCCGGTGCGGGCGTATAGATTACCTGCCCAATACGAATATTGGTGTCAGCAAGCTTATTATAGTCCATCATTTTTAGAACAAGTGTACGAGTATCAATGCCTATACCGGACTTCTCCGCCAAGGTCCAAAGTGTGTCCCCCGATTGGACCACTTGAGGCCGGAAAGTCAGGGACTCAACCCGGGCATGGGTGCTTTGCCAATCCCAGTAAAACCAGCTGAAACTGGCCAGAATCAGCAGAGATAAAACCAGTGTTGAATAGACCTGCCGCAGCAATTTACGATGACGATATTGGCGCATGGAAGAAGAACATGTACTCATATAAACCCCTCCTGTATGTTCCCTGTCTTATCGAAATAACCGAACATTAGTTCTAAGGAGAGTATAATCTACCGTAGGAACATTAGTCAAGAGGTTAACGAACATTTGTTTGCACTTTTTTTAAGGTAATGTTAAAATGAACATAGTACATAAAGGGAGGGGCTAGTGTGTATCCTGATTTAACGCAGAGACAGACTGATATATTAGAATTCATTAAGCGGCTTATTCGTCAGAAAGGATATCCTCCTTCTGTTCGAGAGATTGGTGACGCCGTTGGATTGATGTCAAGTTCAACAGTGCATGGGCATTTGCAGACTTTAGAGGAAAAGGGTTATCTTCGCCGGGATCCAACCAAACCCCGGGCTATAGAGATTTTAGATAGTTCCAGTAATATCGATGAAAAGAAAACGGTATCTGTGCCGATCATTGGCCGGGTAACTGCGGGTCAGCCGATTTTAGCCCAGGAGAACATCGAAGACACCTTTCCACTGCCGACAAGCCTGGTGAATTCTGATACGGTGTTTATGCTGAGGGTTAAGGGCGAAAGTATGATCGAAGCCGGAATCATGGACGGAGATCTCATCCTTGTCCGCCAGCAAAATGTTGCCCGCAACGGGGAAATCGTTGTGGCTATGATCGGGGATGAAGCGACGGTCAAACGCTTTTTCCGGGAAAAGACACTGGTTCGTCTGCAGCCTGAGAATTCCACCATGGAGCCGATTTATTCCCAGGATGTATCAATTTTAGGGAAGGTCATTGGCGTTTTCCGTCTGTTGCACTAGTTTTTATTCAGCGTTTACGGCTGATCAATTTAAGTTGGATAATTTAATGCTGATTAAATAACCCCATGGGTTATTTAAGAGTTTGCATAAACAGAGGGCTTGCCGGAGTGTATTTCCGGCAAGCCCTCTGTTTATTTGCTATAACCTTTATCGTATATCTCAGATTGAGCACCATTTACCCCACGACACTGCACTGCACGCTGAGATAGCCCTTAGCGTGAGCTCTTGTTGGCAGAGCAATCCTGATAACGCTCAAAGCCCAGGGTGATCAGACGGGAAATCAGTTCCGGATAAGGAATCCCGCTGGCATCCCAAAGCTTCGGGTACATGGAGATCTGGGTAAAGCCAGGCATGGTGTTGATCTCATTGATCAAAATCCGGTTATCACTTGTCACAAAAAAATCCACCCGGCTTAATCCGGAAGCTTCAACAGCATGAAAAGCCCGGACTGCCATATCCTGCAGCTGCGCTACAACTTTCGGATCAAGGACAGCCGGAATGACTAACCGCGAACCGGTATCCAGGTATTTGGCTTCATAGTCATAGAACTCATTGCTGGGCAGAATTTCCCCGGGAACACTGGCGGCAGCGGAATCATTGCCCAGGACGCTGAGCTCGATCTCCCGCCCGGTGATGTTTTCCTCCACCACAATTTTCCGGTCGTACTGAGCGGCAAAATCCAGAGCAGCCCGTAATTCGGCTTGATTTCGCGCTTTGGAGATTCCTACACTGGAGCCCAAATTCGCAGGTTTGACAAAACAGGGATATCCGATCTTTATCTCAATGTTTTTGATGATATTTTCAGGGTCAGCGCGAAATTCGCTGCGCAATAAGGTTATGTAAGCAGCCTGAGGAAGGTTGGCTTCGGTAAAAACAGCTTTCATGCGATCCTTATCCATTCCCAAAGCTGAACCCAATACACCGGAGCCGGCATAAGGAATATTGGCCATTTCAAATAGCCCCTGAATTGTTCCGTCTTCACCGTAAGGTCCATGGAGAACCGGGAAAATCAGGTCAAACTTCCCTTCATTCTCAAGTGTGGTTCCGTCAAGAGCGATAAAGCGCGGGTTGGATGGGTCATGGACAAGGGTAACCTGGGTTCCGCATCGGCTGGAATCATTTAACCAATCTACCGGATGGATGCCCCAGAACCATTGCCCTTCCTTGGATATGCCGATGGTTTGGATATCGTATTGTGAACGATCGATAGCATTCAGGACGGAACGGGCCGAATTCAAGGATACCTCATGTTCTCCGGATTTGCCACCGAATAAAATTACGATCCTTTTAGGTGTCATTTTATGTACTCATCCTCTCTCAGCATTTATATAGAATACGTGTGATACGCCTATGAATGCGTACCATACTCTAAATTATATGCAAAAAGCCAACAAATGGTCAGGAAAGATGTCAGAAAGTGTGTCGTTAAAGGTGCAGGATAACGATCTCTTAGCGAGCCAGAGGCCCAAAACGATCAAATGGCCAATAGCGGAAGAGTGTCCTCCCCGTTATACTGTCAATGGACAAAAAGCCCCATTCACGGGAGTCGTTGCTATAATTTCGGTTATCCCCCATCACAAATACCGAACCCTCAGGAACGACCACCGGTTCCATATTCTTAATCTGAGGCTCGGCCACATAGGGTTCATAAATAACCTGACCGTTAATATAGGTCTTATGATTGCGAATTTCCACGGTATCACCGGGCAGAGCAATCAGGCGCTTGATAAAATCATCGGATGAATGAGCACCGCTTGGCGGATGGAAAACAACCACATCTCCGGTATGAAGCTCGCCGAAGTGCTTGAAAAAGAATTTATCAACGATTACCCGGTCCTGAAGCTGAATCGTCGGCAGCATGGAACCGGTGGGAATATAACGTGCCTCCAGGACGAAGGTGCGAATCAGCCAGGATAAGGCAAAAGCTATGACCACTACCTCCACCAGTTCAAGGATGTAGCGGGCTGTGCTTTTGCTCGGTTTGACGTTGTTTTCGTTTTCCATGGTTAGTCACCTCATTTTAGAAGCTGCTGCTCCCAAAGTTTTTTAGCCGCTAAGATATTGCCGAATTTAACATAGGTCATGGAAATTCCGCCCTGCTGATAGGCGATATAGGGTTCCCGCAGCGGACCGTCGGCGGAGAATTCGCTGGTTGCCCCCTGGATAAACGTCCCACCTGCCATAATAACTTCATCCTCATAGCCTGGCATGCCGGAAGGAATGGGAAGAACAAAGCTGTCGATGGGAGATCCTTTTTGCAGACCCTGGCAAAAAGCAATCATGCTTTCTCTGGAGCCTAATTTTACCGCTTGGATTAGGTCGGTACGGGGTGCTTCCGGAAGAGGGTTGACTTCAAAACCCAAAGCCTGCCAGAAGGCCGCTGAAAAGACTGAGCCCCGGATCGCTTCGGCAACTGTAAGAGGACTGAGAAAAAGACCTTGATAAAATAAGCGCTGCCATTCCAGGGTAGCCCCCACTTCGCCGCCGATACCCGGTGCGGTGAGGCGATACGTGGCTTTGTCCACCAGGTCTTTTCGTCCGGCGATATATCCTCCGGTGGGAGCGAGGCTTCCACCTAAATTCTTGATTAGGGAACCGGCGATTAAATCGACGCCCACTTCAGTTGGCTCAAGCTTTTCCACCAATTCCCCATAACAATTATCCACGAAAATGACCAAGTGGGGATAATGGGCCCGGACAAAGTTCACCAGCTCAGTGATCCCTGCGATATCCAGGGAATTTCGCCAGGCATAGCCCCGGGAACGCTGGACGATCAGCATTTTAGTATTGGGTTTAATAAACTTCTCAAACAGAGGATACTGAATTTTTCCGTCATGATCAAGGGGTATGACGTCATAACCCACCCCAAAATCCATCAGGCTTCCCTGATCCTGGCCTCGTAAACCTATCACTTCTTCCAGTGTATCATAAGGATCCCCGGTTACGGAAATAAAATGATCTCCCGGCCTGAGGACACCATAGAGTGCAGCAGCAATAGCATGGGTTCCCGAAACAAACTGTCCGCGCACCAGTGCAGCTTCCGCCCCCAGGATTTTGGCCATGACCCGGTCCAGGACCTCTCTCCCGCTGTCGCCCAGCCCATAGCCTGTAGAGCCTTGTAAATGATAGGACGTGACTTTCTCATCCTGAAACGCCTGCAGGACTTTAGCATGATTATATTCCATGATTTCCAGAAGGCGCGGCTCTTGCTGTTGCAGAACTGACTCAGCATGGAGCTTGGCCTTGAGAATGGAATCCGGCAGATTATCTAAAAAAAACAACTAAAGCGACCTCCTAGTTTGTTGCATTTACCGCAGAAAGAAGTTCCATAATTTTCTTCCAGACTGGCTTCAAGGAATTGTCCTTGACCAAGGAAACTTCAATAGGATGGGCAAGCTCTTGAGCCAAACGTTTTAAGTCGGCAGGGTTAGATACTTTATCGGTTTTATTAAGAAGGGTGATCCGCGGTTTATCGGCACAACCCAATTCAGTCAAAATTTGTTGAACAGTATCGGCCCGTTCTAAGGCTTTCGGATGACTTGCATCCAGAATATGCAGCAAAATATCCGCATTTTGTACTTCTTCAAGAGTGGCCATAAAGGCATGAAGTAACCGATGCGGCAGCTTTTGAATAAAACCTACGGTGTCGCTGAGCAGAATCTCTTTGCCGCTTTCCAGGCGGATGCCCCGGACAACGGGGTCCAGGGTAGCAAAAAGCTTATCCTCTCCTTGAATACTCTCCCCTTTAGCCCGGGTGAGCTCCATAGCTTTTTGAAGAAAGGTGGTTTTGCCGGCATTGGTATATCCCACCAGAGCAATCAAGGGAATGCCGCTCTTTAAGCGCTGACGTCTTTGGGTGATCCGGTTCTTGCGGATTTCCCCCAATTCCGCCTCCAAAAGATTGAGGCGCTGACGCACCCGTCTTCTGTCCACTTCCAGCTTGGATTCACCAGGCCCCCGGGTTCCTACGCCGCCGCCCAGCCGGGAGAGGCTTTCTCCCTGCCCTGTCAAATGAGGCAGACGATGTTTGAGCTGAGCCAGCTCAACCTGCAGCTTCCCTTCCCTCGACTTGGCCCGTTGGGCAAAAATATCCAGGATCAGAGTAGTTCGGTCGAGAACTTTAATTCCGGTGGCCTGTTCGAGCGTTCTTACCTGTACAGGTGACAGTTCATCATCGCAAATCAGCACGTTGGCGGCGCTGTTTTGCAGTTCCTGGGTCAACTCATTGAGTTTTCCCTTACCCAAATAGCTGACACCGCTGCCATAGCGCTTGGCCTGCAGGAGATGCCCCACCACCTTGACTCCGGCGGTACGGGCCAGTTCGGCCAGCTCGGCTAAAAACTCACTTCCCTCCTCTTCATCAGCCAAGGCGATCAGGAAGGCTCTCTCCTCATCAGGGGCCTTTTGGCTGGAACGGCCGGGGCGGGAACGGGTATCACGCAAAACGTCATCATAAGAAAAGGAGCTGAACTGCTCTGCAGTTACGGTAATACGTTCATATTCATCGGCAGCACTAAGAAAGGCAATTTCCATGCCGGTCAGCTGGCCATTTCTAACGCCCAAACTTGTCATACTCTCCAGATTAAGAGTAGATAAAGCGCTTAAATCCACCGAACTCAATTGGTAATTGCCGCTGGGATGGGTATGGATGCAACGGATCCGGCCGGACTGCCGGGCAGAAAAAGGCGGCAGCTTGACGGCAGCATGCTGACCGACAGCAACCGCAGTAACAATTCCGGAACGGTTGAGATAAAGAGCGATTTCTTTGTTCCAGAGGCTGGACAGAGCGCAAATTCCATTTAGTAAATCATAATGGATAAGCTCCGGATGTTCTGTCCGGAGCAAAAGTAAATTTTTCAGTTCTTTGAGCTGAGTTGAGCGGATGCCTGAAACATCGCCGAATATATCCATCTGTACCTCCAGGCTGGATGAGCGGACATTATGGATGCTTATCCTCAACAACCAGATCGCAGGCCAGGATTTGCATCAGCTCATCACGGGTTGAATTGGGTCTTTGATATAAACGAACCGCCTGTTTGCGAATCGTGCGTTCGATCATATTGCGCACCAGACGGGCATTGCCGGCGTAGGGATGGGTATTTAAGATGCCTTGCAGCATAAATCTCAAAGCATCCCGGGCGTCGGTCGCAAGTTCATACTGCCTGGTTTTGAGCATAGACTCAGCGATCGCCAGCAGTTCTTCAATCGTATAATCCGGAAAATCGATATGGATCGGAAAGCGCGAGCGCAAGCCGGGATTGGTTTGCATAAACCAGTCCATCTCATTGCGATAACCGGCCAGGATCAGGATCAGATTGTTTTTATTATCTTCCATGGCTTTAACCAGAGCGTCGATGGCTTCTTTGCCGAAGTCCTTTTCCCCGCCCCGGGCCAAAGAATAAGCCTCATCGATAAACAAGACGCCGCCTAAAGCTTTTTTGACCTGATCCCGGGTCTTTTGGGCAGTGTGCCCTATGTATTCCCCTACTAAGTCTGCCCGTTCACATTCAATAACATGACCTTTTTGCAGTACATCCATTTCCCGGAACAACTTGCCGACCAAACGGGCAACAGTGGTTTTACCGGTACCGGGGTTCCCCCGGAAAATCATATGTAAAACGAGAGGTTCGGCAGCCAGTTTTTCTCTGGTTCGGCGTTTCTGAATCTCCACATAGGCCTGGAGTTCCCTGATCAGCTGTTTTACTGTGGCAAGCCCCACCAAGGCATCCAGTTCGGCAAGGATCTCAGCGATCTCATTGTGATTGGAAGCCGCCTGAGCTTGGGTTTGAGCCTGCGATTGCGCTTTGCGGCTGTGAAAGCTTTCAGGATAAATAGTTTCCTCTGAATCCCTTTTAGGCGTTACAGGGGTTTGAACGACCGGAGGCTGATTGTTCTCAGGTCGAAAGGTTACACGTATCGGCATTTTGCAGACACCTCCCGTCCTTACTACTATACGCACCAGGACGGGAAAGGTGTCCTGAAATTTTTTGGATTAAACTTTAATTGGAGGTTGCGAACTATTTCGCCGAATTGGAAGACAAGGATTTAGCATAGCGCACCCGGGCGTTTTTATCCAGATGTTTTTTACGCAGACGAACGCTCTTTGGTGTAACTTCCACGAGCTCATCATCGTCGATATATTCCAGGGCCTGTTCCAGGGTAAAGACTTTAGGTTTTTCCAGACGCAGGGCTTCCTCAGAATTGCTGGCACGCATATTGGTAACGTGTTTCTTTTTCACCACGTTGACTTCGATATCCTGTTCACGGTTATTTTCGCCAACGATCATGCCTTCGTATACTTTAGTGCCAGGATCAACGAAAATAATGCCTCGTTCCTGAGCAGCGTGGAGGCCATAAGTGGTAGTTTCTCCATTTTCAAAAGCAATCAGAACACCGCGGCTGCGGCCTGGGATATCACCCTTATAAGGCTCATAACCATGGAAAACATGGCTCATCATGCCCTCGCCTCGGGTTTCAGTCAGGAACTCGCCCCGGAAACCGATCAGACCCCGGGCAGGAACCCGGAACTCAACCCGCATTTGGGTTGTGGAAAGATTGGTCATATTGACCATTTCCGCCTTGCGTTTGCCCAGGAGTTCAATAACGGCACCCATAGCTGACTCGGGAATATCGCAGATGAGATATTCGATAGGCTCGCATTTTTGGTTGTCAATCATTTTATAAATAACTTCCGGTTTGGAAACTTGGAGTTCATACCCTTCCCGTCTCATGTTTTCAATGAGAATGGAAAGATGGAGCTCGCCCCGCCCAGAAACCTTGAAAGAATCGGCAGAATCGGTTTCTTCAACCCGCAGACTGACATTGGTCTCGACTTCTTTGAATAGGCGCTCCCGAAGCTTACGGGAGGTGACGAATTCCCCTTCCAGTCCGGCAAAGGGGCTGTTATTAACGATAAAATTCATGTTCAAGGTGGGCTCATCAATTTCAATGATCGGCAGAGCCTCAGGACTGATAGCACAGGCCACGGTCTCCCCGATATTGGCAGAAGTCAAGCCGGTTAAGGCTACGATCTCCCCCGCCTGCGCTTCAGGAACATCCACCCGTTTGAGTCCTTCGTAAACATAAACTTTACCGATCTTGTTCCGCTCAAAACTTTCGTCCCGTTTGATCAGAGTTACGGATTCTCCCTGATGAACAGAGCCACGCACAATCCGGCCAATGACAATTTTCCCTACGTATTCATCATAATCGAGGGTGGTGACCAGAAGCTGTAAAGGAGCCTCTACATCAACCTTGGGCGCCGGGATATGCTCTAAAATTACATTGAACAAGGGTACCATATTGTCGCTCAACTGATCCGCTTCCATGCCGGCAATCCCTTCGCGGGCTGAAGCGTAGACTACCGGGAACTCCAGCTGCTCATCGTCAGCACCCAGCTCAATGAATAAATCCAAGACTTCATCCACAACCTCGGCTGGTCTGGCATCCGGGCGGTCGATTTTATTGATAACCACGATGGGAACCAATTTTAATTCCAAAGCTTTCCGCAAAACAAAACGGGTTTGCGGCATAGGCCCTTCAAAAGAATCTACGATCAGCAGAACGCCGTTGACCATTTTCAAGACGCGTTCCACTTCTCCGCCGAAATCGGCATGGCCTGGGGTATCCACGATATTGATTTTTGTATCCTGCCAACGCACAGATGTATTTTTCGAGAGAATGGTGATTCCTCTCTCCCGTTCAAGGTCATTGGAGTCCATAACCCGTTCCATGACTTGCTGATTGGCGCGGAATGTTCCGCTTTGTTTAAGCATCGTGTCAACCAGGGTTGTTTTGCCATGGTCAACGTGCGCGATAATTGCGATGTTCCTGATATTCGTCGAGTTCATTATAATTAGTCCTTTCAAGATAAATTTCCACTAAATTTTAGTTTACCATGCTTTTAGTATCTGTACAATAATACAAAAGAAATCTCGTAATAAAATCCAGATTTCTCCGACTATGAAAACACTATATAACATTATGATTAATGCTCAGTAAATAATAAGCACGACAAGTATAAAGTTCCTGTAAAAATAAATTAAAGCCTGGTATACCAGGCTTTGAGAATAACAAAATTAAGCTATGGCATTAACAATGGAGGATACCTCTCGGCTCAACGCTCTTCCGTTGCTGCCGCAGCAGAAGCAGCAGCCAGATTGATTGGACGTATTGGCATAACTGTGGAAATAGCATGTTTGTATACCATTTGTTGTTTACCTTCAAATTCAAGGACAACTGTAAAGTTATCAAAACCACGAACCAATCCTTTGAGCTGGAACCCATTTACTAGGTATATCGTTACAGGCAAGTTCTCCTTGCGAACTTGGTTTAAAAACGTATCCTGTAAATTGATGGGCGATTTATTCATTTTTTTCCCTCCATCACCATCTATTTCTATTTCCCTATTTTACACGACTTTGCAGGCTCCTGCAAGTATTGATCAGGCTTTCCAGGATTTTTGCCGAGCTTTCGTTATAAGTATCATACCAGGTTATCCGGGGATCCCGGCGAAACCAGGTCAGCTGACGCTTGGCAAAATGCCGGGTGTCCCGCTGAAACACTCTGCTCATTTCCGGCAAAGTGGCTTTGCCAAAAAGGTACCAGAAGGCATGTCGGTAGCCGATGCTTTGCAGAGGCTTTAAACGGGGAGAATATCCTGTTTCAAGTAGGCTTTGGGATTCTTCAAGGAGCCCTTCCTTAAGCATCAGTTGGCAGCGCTTATTAATTCTTTCGTAAATGACTTCCCGAGGCGCAGTCAGTCCGATATAGATAACTTCCGGTGCCAGGGAAGGATAGTCATAATCATGGGTACCCCGCTGCTCTGAAAAGGGCTTACCGGTAAGTTCGCAGACCTCAAGAGCCCGGATAATTCGCACAGTGTCGTTGGGGTGCAGACGCTCCGCGCTTTGGGGGTCACGCTTCTGCAAAGCCTGATGCAAGGCCTCATTCCCGTATTGATTAAGGAAGGTCATCCAGGTATCCCGAATCTCGGGGGAACCCTGTTCGGAAAAATCAAAAGGATCGATCAGAGATCGGACATAAAGCCCCGTGCCACCTACTACGATGGGGACTTTCTGACGGCTGCGGATATCCTGGATGCAGGCATGAGCCATACTTTGGAATTGCGCCACCGTAAAAGGCTGATCTGGGTCGAAGCAATCCAGCAAATGGTGAGGAATGCCTTGCTGCTCCTCTACAGTAGGTTTGGCAGAGCCAATGTCAAGTTTGCGATAAATCTGGACGGAGTCGCCGGAGATAATTTCCCCACCTATGGCCTGAGCAAGGGCAACGCCCAGAGCTGTTTTACCCACGGCGGTAGGTCCGACGACGATAATTAGCGGATTCAAGAATGTTCCTCCCTGCTCCGGTTAATAATTCCGTAGTCTACTTCACTATATTTGCCACCGGCGGCCACTGTAAAACCAAGGCGGGCAAATTCACCGCTGCCTTTGCGTTCTTTAAGCACCACCCGTTTTGTGGCCACTCGGGCAGCCTCGGTTATGGCTGCCAAGCCTAAAGGTTCGGGATTGGAGAACTGATGCAAGGGACGCATTGAGGCGCTTTCCTCACAGGTTCGGCGGAACATGGGATCGAAATAGACAATATCAAAGGAATCGGCAGATAGCTGGGACAGAATTTGACCATGATCTCCCCAGAGCACCTCAATACGCTGAGCAGCTTCGGCCAAGTCACTCCAAGCCCTGGATTTTTCAGGGTTATTTTTGTTGGGATTCGGCTTGCGGGACAGAGTGGCCAAACCGTCACGAACCAAAGCTGCAAGTAATGCAGAATGCTCGATAGCCAGGATGCGACCTTCTTCGCCGACCTGATAAGCAGCCACCAGGGAATCGGTTCCTAAGCCTAACGTTCCATCCAAAAATCGATCACCGGATTGGATACCGGTAGCTCTTAAAAAGCGGTCAGCCCCACCCCTGTTGATTTCAATCAGGCGAAGGAGCGCCATGCTGGGATGAAAGCTGAAACGCTTATCAGCATTGTTGGAAAACTCGACACTTTCCGCAAAAACCCCTTTACGGGTGATATGGAGTACAGGGGGTGAGGCCTCTTTTATCAGCCGTTCTTTTGACCCCTTTCTGGCCTGATCAGGCTGGTAGAGATGATTATCTCGGTTGGGGTGATCGAGATAATGACAATCCAAACCCGGCTGCCGGCAGAACCACTCTGCTTTACTTTGCAGCTCCGGATCAGCTGGATGGGTGAGTTTCAGATAAACAGAAGTATTTAGCATTATCGTTGACATTAAATAGACACTCTCATTTCAACGGTGTAAAATATCGTACCAATTAAGCTACTCACAAATATTCATGTCGACCCGTAACGTAGCTGTTTGCACAGTAGCGAATGATTTCGCTCTGTATAAGGCGGTTGAGGCTTCTGCCCGCTCCACTTCGGCAAGCAAAGCTTTCTTTAGGCAGAGCCGCCCTAAGTGAGCGGATGTGCGTACAGCTGCTTGACCCGAACGTATCATAAAGTACTAAGTACGATAAAAGCGCCGTTCCAATTCACTGCGCGTAAATTTCAGCATTGTTGGGCGGCCATGAGGGCAGGTATACGGATTCTCCGTCTTGCTCAGCTGCACAATCAACTGCTCCATTTCAAAGACGGAAAGAACTTCCTTGGCCCGGATCGACGCCTTGCAGGCCAGCATATAAATCCACTCTTCCAAAAGCTGATCAAAGGTCGGCGGGTCTTGTTGTTGGAGGACTTTGTCCAGAAAATCCCGCAAAAGCTTTTCCCCTTCATAGGGGCCGCTGTAAGCGGGGATTCCCCGCAGCAAATAGGTGCGGGTCCCGAATTGCTCCAAAACAAACCCCATATCATGAAGCACCATCAGATGTTCCAAAAGAGCCTGCTCTTCCCCCGGGCTGAATTCCATGGTGATAGGAATCAGCAGAGCCTGACTGTCTCCGGGATTGGCCTTGTGTTGAGCCAGCAGCCGTTCATAATTGATCCGTTCGTGGGCAGCATGCTGATCGATGATGGTCAGCTGTTCCCCATCTGTGGTCAGAATATAGGTAGTGAATAGCTGACCGATCACCCGGAGCGTGAGCAGCGGATGAACGGGGCTTGGAGCAGCAGCCACTTCCT
>Ga0366794_1072_pt1 | contig 12686 bp, 10 predicted proteins | sample BONcelN113001C14_FD_207043 | JGI IMG/M metagenome (GOLD analysis project Ga0366794, IMG submission 207043) | Enriched cells from coal bed in the Powder River Basin, Montana, United States - BONCAT cells N11 rep3 HSBNCT.N11.300.1.C14 ...
CGCATTTGCCGCAGCCGCGGCCGCTCGCCAGCCGCTAACCAAGCGCGGCATTGCCCGCAGCGTCGCATTTTTCACGTCCAGCGCCGCCCCCGATCATCCGGAGCAAGCCACTCTGCCCGATTGCGATACGCTGGTGCAATATATGGGCGGACGCGAAGCCGCTGCTACTGCGCAAAAGCTGCTATCGCTGGGGCGCAACGGCAGCACGCCTGTCATCGTGATCGAAAACTGCAGCCGCGAAAATCAACACATTATCCGCTTGTGTCTGTCCGACCTGGCGCAAGGGTTGCCCGGCATGAGTGGCCCGGTGCTGGTGATGATAGGACAGGCGATGGCGCAACGCTGATTTGCATTGGCAGAAATACACGGCTATGTATTTTTCAATAGCGTAATAAATCCTTGCGGCAAAAGTATGGTTCTAGCCCATACTCCCGCTATTTAATCGAAAGTGATTTATTGCGCAATTGCGCTGCAGCGCATTGAAAGCTTCAGGACGGTGTCATTGTGCGCAAGCAGTATTGCGCAATCGCCTGCAGCACCGAGGCATCTTCGCCGACCGCGTCTACCTGATGCAGATGCAAGTCCGGATGCTGTTCGCGTAATTCCTCCATCAGCAGCGGCAAGTCGCGCAACACATGGCCGCCCTGCCCTAAAAACACCGGAACGATGGTGATGTAGTCGCATTGCGCCTGCACCAGTTGCGCTACCGCAGCGGGCAAATCCGGCTGCATGAATTCAAGATAGGCATTGCAGACCGTAATGTCCGGTTGTGTCTGCTGAATAATCTGTTGCAACTTCTCGAATGGCGCCGCCCAGCGGGGATCGCGGGCGCCGTGTGCGAACAGAATCAGTGCACGTTGTGGCTTCATCAATGCCTCTCAACCCATAATAATGCGCCCAGCGCTGCCATCAAAAATAGCGCGCTCGGCAATGCCGCAGTGACAAACGCGGGCCAGGTATTTAATAAACCGAGATGCGAAAACAAGCTGTTGATCAGCTGAAAACTCACGCCTATCATGATCCCGGTGAAAATTTTCAGGCTGACGCCGCCTGAACGAAAATGCAGATAAGCAAACGGCAGGGCCATCGCCATCATTACCAGAATCGCAAACGGGTAAATGACTTTCTTCCAGAACGCGATTTCATAACGTTCGGTGCCTTGCTTGTTCTCTTCCAGATGTTTGGTATAGGCAGCAAGATCGACTGCCGACATGCGGTCCGGATCGGCAAACAGCACGGACAGGACTTCCGGCGTGATTTCGGACACGATATCCCGGCTTGGCAATTTTTCGATTGTGATCCGGCTTGCCGCATTATCTTCAAAACCGACAGAGGGAAAGCGTGTTGTCGCAACGTTTTTCAAGCGCCACACATGCTTGCCGACGTAACCGGCGGAATCGGCCACAATCAGCGCAGTCATGTGAAATTCGCGATCGAGTTCGTATATCTTGACGCCCAGTAACTGGCCGTCGGTGCGCAGTTCGGCGACATTGAAAAAACGCGAGCCGATCTGGTCGCCGCTGGTGCCGTTTGAGCGGATCACATCCTTGGTCCATAAGCCGGTGCGAAATCCTTGCGACAGCGATGAACCCTGAATCCGCAATTTCAGGCTTTCCGCCATCCTGGTACTGGCCGGCGCGACAAATTCGCCGATCAGAAAAGTCAGCAGCACCAGAACCAGGCCGATCTTGGCCAGCATCGAGCCCGCCATCACGGTGGACATGCTGGCTGCGCGCATGATCGTGAATTCGGATCGCGAGGCAAATTGCGCCAGCGCATAAATGGTGCCGATCAAGGCTGCAATCGGCATCAATTCATAGGCGTAACCCGGCAAGCCCAGCAATACATACAGGAACGCGTGCTGCAACTGGTAAGCGCCTTTTCCTATCGACTGCAGTTCGGAAATCAGATCAAAAAACGCAAACAACGCCAGAAACGCGATCAGAACAAATAAGACCGAACGCAGTATCTCGGCTGCAAAATAACGCTGCAAGACTTTCATCGCGCAACCCGTCCGGCACTATGGGTGTGCTTGAATCTGGCCCAGATCGCCATAGGATGGAACCGGCTATTGACGTTCAGACGCCAGGCAAACATCGCGATAATCAAGAGAATTGCAATCAGATGGATCGGCCACCAGGCCATGCCGAATGGAATTTTGCCCCGCGCCACCGAAGCCTGGAAGAAGCTCACCATATTGCTATACGTTACAAACAGCAACAGCGCGATGATCAGATTGGCCGAGCGACCGGCGCGCGGATTGACGAAACTCAGCGGTACCGCCAGCAACATTAGTAACATGCCCATCAATGGCAGGGACAGGCGCCACAGCAACTCTCCCATGTTGTAGCTGGTGGGTTCGGCCAGCAGCGTCTGTAGCGGGAGCGCGCGTGCGGTCTTGTCTCCTACCACGGCGCGCGAATCCGCGGTTACCAAAACGCCGTAGCGCTCGAATTCCATCAGCCGGAAATCGGGTTCGCTCGGAACGCCGTCATACCGCCGGCCTTTGCTCATTACCAGAAATTTGTCGCCGCGCGCATCAATCTCGATCGTTCCTTCTTTCGCGACCACAATATTGTTGCGCCCATCCTTGACGGTATTGACGAAGACGTTTTGGACCCGACTGACATCGCCGGACAAGCCTTCCACGAAGAATATGCGGTCGGCCGATGCGGATTCCTGGAATTTGCCCGGCGAAACGCGTGAGATATCCTCGCGCTTCTCGAAGCGCTGCCGGAATTCCGCACTCTGGCGATTGGCCCAAGGCGTAACCATTAAGCTCAGCAGCATCGTAAGTGCGATGATCGGAACGCCGAAACCCAGTATCGGCCTGATCCAGCGCGTCAGGCTTAAGCCGGATGCAAACCACACTACCATCTCGGAATCCTGGTAGCAGCGGCTCACGACAAGTTGCACCGTGATGAATCCGGTCAGGATCAAGATTATCGGCAGGTAATTCAAGGCGGAAAATCCGATCAGCTGCACCACATCGGCCGATGCAACCTTGCCGCCCGCAGCTTGGCCGAGGATGCGAATCAGCATCACGGTAATAGTTATCGTGAAAAGTGTCGTGAAAACGGCGCCTGCGGTACTCACTAATTCGCGTTGAAGCGCGCGTTGAAAGATCATTCGAAGACTATAATTAAAAGTTGATCAAAAGACTGAGGAATTAGCCGTGGACTTTAGCATAAAAACATTCGACGCAAAAAACACTCTTGTCGGCGCAAAAACCGGCTGCATCGCAGTCGGCGTGTATGAAAACAAAAAACTGACGCAGTCAGCACAGGCTCTCGATCACAAAGGCGCGATCAGCGCCGCGCTGAAGTCCGGCGACATCAGCGGCAAACCCGGTTCCACCTTGCTGCTGCGCGCGCTCGATGGCGTTAGCGCCGTCCGGGTTCTGCTGGTCGGCCTGGGCAATGAAGAAACCGTCAGCGACAAAAATTTTGCCCAGGCAGTACAAGCAACCGCGCGCGTATTCGCGACTTTGGGCGCCAACGATGCGCTGATCGCCTTGCCATTGGCCGCGGTTAAAGAACGTGATGCGGCTTGGGCAATGCGTTGCATCACGCTGGCAGTACGCGAAAATGCCTATCGCTGCGATAGCCTGAAAAGCAAGAAAGAAGCAACTCCAGCAGGCGTTGCAAAAATTGCCTTTGCATTTGATAGCAGCACTGGCGTTGCCGCAACTAGCGCCAAGCAAGCATTGGCACAGAGTCTGGCTCTGGCCAATGGCATCGATCTGACCAAGGATCTGGGCAACCTGCCGGCCAATATCTGCACCCCAACCTATCTGGCCAACACAGCAAAGAAACTCGCTGCCGATTACAAATTCGGCATCGAAGTGCTGGATAGAAAGCAGCTGCAAGCGCTCAAGATGGGCAGTTTCCTGTCAGTTACCAATGGCAGCGAAGAACCGCCGAAATTCATCGTTCTCAAGCACATGGGCGGCAAGGCGAAGGATGCACCGACGGTACTGGTGGGCAAAGGCATCACTTTCGATACCGGCGGGATTTCGCTCAAGCCTGGCTTGGGCATGGATGAAATGAAATACGACATGTGCGGTGCGGCATCGGTGCTCGGCACTTTCCGTGCAATCGGCGAAATGAACTTGAAGCTTAACGTCATCGGCGTCATCCCGACCTGCGAAAACATGCCGTCGGGCCGCGCCACCAAACCCGGCGACATCGTGACATCGATGTCCGGCCAAACCATCGAAGTCCTCAATACCGATGCCGAAGGCCGCCTGGTGCTATGCGATGCACTCACCTACGTGGAACGCTTCAAGCCGGCCGCAGTAGTCGACATCGCAACCCTGACCGGAGCTTGCATTACCGCGCTGGGCCATCATAATTCCGGCCTGTTTACCCGTCATGACGCCGCGCACGATGCTCTCGCAGACGAATTGCTGGCAGCCGGGCGCTCCACCGGCGACACCGCCTGGCGCATGCCGATCGAAGACAGTTATCAGGAACAACTGAAATCGAATTTTGCCGACATCGCCAACATCGGCGGCCCGGCAGCCGGCAGCATCACTGCCGCCTGCTTCCTCGAACGCTTCACCAAGCAATACACCTGGGCCCATCTGGATATCGCCGGCACAGCATGGAAGTCCGGCCCGGCCAAAGGTGCAACCGGACGCCCGGTATCGCTGCTGACCGCTTTTCTGATCAACCGAGCCCAGTAATCCGCTTGCATGAAAATCGCCACCTGGAACGTAAATTCCCTGAAAGTCCGGCTGCCGCAAGTGCTGCAATGGCTGGCCGACAATCCGATCGATGTGTTGTGCCTGCAGGAGACCAAGTTAACCGATGACAAATTTCCTGCTGCCGCGCTTGAGGCGGCAGGCTATCAGGTCGCATTTACTGGCCAGAAAACCTATAACGGCGTGGCGATCGTGTCGCGCCATCCGATCACCGATGTAGTCAAGAACAATCCGCAATTCGCCGACGAACAACAGCGCATCGTCGCCGCCACCGTCGAAGACATTCGGATCGTCTGCGCCTACATTCCAAATGGGCAATCGGTCGATTCGGACAAATACCACTACAAGCTGAAGTGGCTGGATGCATTACGCACCTGGCTGGAGCGCGAGCATCAGGCGCATCCGAAACTGGCCCTATTGGGTGACTACAATATTGCGCCGGAGGATGCGGATGTGTACGATCCGGTTGCGTGGGAAGGACAAATTCTGTGCTCGGATGCAGAGCGCGCCGCTTTCGACCGTCTGATAAATTTGGGCCTGAAAGACGCTTTCCGGATGTTCCCGCAGGAGGCGAAATCGTTTAGCTGGTGGGATTACAGGCAACTGGGCTTCCGCCTCAACAAGGGCTTGCGCATCGACCATATTTTGCTGAGCGAGGAATTGGCTTCGCGTTGCAATGGCTGCATTATCGACCGGGCTCCGCGCAAATGGGAGCAACCCTCGGACCATGCGCCGGTGATTGCGATGCTGGAATGAGGTTGCTGAATACGCAGGCTGCTTGATACGCGCCAAAATAGGCTGAGAAAAAACGCTCCGAAAAATCCCTATCCATACATTCCAGTCCGTTCGCCCTGAGCGGGCAGAAGGATTGTGATGAATGGCGACCTATTATGCCGTTGCCCAGCAAACCCGGCCCGCGCTTCAAATTTACTTGATCAATCTGGACAAGTCCCGGAATTGCGGGTGTTTGGCATCGCGCAGCCATTCGAACAGCACCATCTCGGTGGTAACCAGCCCAATGCCGGCGGCACGCATCCGTTCCAATGCAGTCTGCTTGCTGATCGCGCGGCGCGAACCCACCGCATCGACTACCAGTCGCACATCGAAACCTTGCGCATGCAGCTGCAGCGCGGTTTGCAGCACGCAGACATGCGCTTCGCAACCGCTGATCAGCAGAGTCGGCGCATTGCATGGCGCCAGCTGTTCGATTGCCTCCAGAAAGGCCGGTGTCCCGCAGGCGCCAAAGGTGGTTTTTTCGACCATCTCACCGCACAACGCTGCAAGTTCGGCTGCTGTGTGACCCAATCCGGCTGGGTACTGCTCGGTTACCAGAGCAGGAATCGACAGTGCTTGCGCAGCCTGCGCGAGTATTGTTGCATTGCGCAGAACGGCATCGGCATCGTCAATCGCAGGCATCAAGCGCTGCTGAAAATCAATTATCAGCAGCAGGCTGCGGTGTGCATCGATCAAACCGGCATCGCGGGTTGATCCCACGTCAGAATGCGGTAACGTCATCGAATGTTCTCCTTGTTTACAGATGCCATCCCATTGTCCATGAATGACGCAAAAAAAACATTACAGCACGAGGCGATTCTTGAAAAACAAGGAGTATTGCAATTTACATGAGATTACCCGCATGTTTTTATTGCAGAGATTAAATATACCCCCTGCAGATGGTGAATTCGCAGTCAGCACTGTTGGGTTTCGCTCTGCACAATGCAGAATACAGAGTATTTTTATGATCCGCATATTTTACAAGTGTAAAATGGCATATTTTTTGGCATACTCCACGATTTCTGCTTCTAGATGGGGTAGCAATCGGCTACCCATCCCATCTCGAAGCCTTTCATGGACTTTTTTTATCGCAAAGAATGCAATCAACTCCCAAGCGCACCCTGAATCTGCCGGAGCGAAGTCGGGTCTTCGATCGAAGACATATCGCCCGGATCGCGTCCTTCGCAGATGGCCTGGATCGAGCGCCGCAACAGTTTTCCGGAACGGGTCTTCGGCAGCTGGGCGATGAAATACACGCGGGCTGGACGCGCGACCGCACCCAGTTGGTGATCTACCACACCCATGATTTCCTTTTCCAGCGTTTTTTGTGCATCTGCCGTATTCGCAGCAGCCGGATTTTTCAGAATCACAAAGGCAACTGCAACCTGCCCCTTGAGCTTGTCTTCGACACCGACCACTGCGACTTCCGACACATTGGCATGGCTGGAAATGCTTTCTTCGATTTCACGCGTTCCCAGCCGATGCCCGGCGACATTGATCACGTCGTCGGTACGGCCGAGAATGAAGTAATAACCGTCGGCATCGCGAATGCCCCAGTCAAAGGTCGAATACACATGTTTGCCGTTCAGTACGCTCCAATAGGTGCTGACGTAGCGCTCATCGTCGCCGTACACGGTTTGCATGCAGCCCGGCGGCAACGGTCCTTCGATCATGACCACGCCTTTTTCGTTGGTGCCGCATTCTTCGCCGGTGGATTCATTGAATAGCTTGACGTTGAATCCGGGGACAGGAATACCAGGACTGCCAAGCCGGCTCGGCTTGTCTTCGATGCCCTTGGCGATCGACAGGATCGGCCAGCCGGTTTCGGTCTGCCAGTAATTGTCGATGATCGGTACGTTCAGCGCATCCGAAATCCAGGCCGAAGTAGTCTCGTCCAGCGGTTCGCCAGCCAGGTACAGCGCTTTGAGCGAGGACAGATCGTATTTCTGCATGAATTCCGGCGGCTGTTTCTTCAGCACCCGTACTGCAGTCGGGGCCGAAAACATGCGCGTGACCTTGTATTTCTCGACGATGCTCCACCAGATGCCGGCGTCGGGCGAAGTCGGCAATCCTTCATACATGATCGTGGCCATGCCGGCGATCAGCGGGCCGTAGACGATGTACGAGTGGCCGACCACCCAGCCGATATCGGAGGTGGCGAAGTAAGTCTCGCCCGGATTGCCGCAGAAGATGTGCTGCATCGAGGAAGCCAGCGCGACCGCATAGCCGCCGACATCGCGTTGCACGCCCTTCGGCTTGCCGGTGGTGCCGGAGGTATACAGGATGTAGGACGGCTCGTTCGATTCCAGCCAGGTGACAGGGACCTGCGCGTCGATGTGTTGCGTACGCAGCGTTGCGTAATCGACATCGCGCCCGTCCACCAGGTTCATCGGAGCCAGATTGCGGTTGACCAGCAGCACCTTGCCGGGCTTGTGCGCGGAAAGCGCAATCGCTTCATCCAGCAACGGTTTGTAAGGGATCGCCTTGCCGCCGCGGGAGCCCGCGTCCGCAGACACGATCAGTTTCGGCTGCGCATCTTCGATGCGCGACGCCAGGCTATGCGCAGCAAAACCGCCGAACACGACCGAATGAATCGCGCCGATGCGTGCGCACGCCAGCATCGCGAACGCGGCTTCCGCGATCATCGGCATGTAAATCAGCACGCGATCACCCTTGCCCACGCCCAGCGCCAGCATGATGGCGGCGGTGCGGTTGACTTCGGCTTGCAGTTCCGTGAAGGAATAGACTTTTTCGGAACCTGTTTCAGTCGAAATCGCGATCAGTGCGGCCTTCTCACCTTGAGTGGCAACCCAGCGATCGACCGCGTTGTGGCATAGATTGGTTTTGCCGCCGATAAACCATTGGGTGAAAGGCGGTTTTGAATAATCGAGTACTTTCGAGTACGGTTGCTGCCAGTCGATCAGCTTGGCTTGGCCGTCCCAGTATGCTTCTGGTTGTTCAATCGAATTGTTATAGATAGTTGCGAAACTCATGATTCCTCCGAATCTCCAACCGCTTGCGAAGCAAGCGAGTCTTTGAAAATATTATTTTGGCGACAACAACTTACCTGGTACTTACCACAAACGAAAAAGCAATTACACAAACGAAAAAGCAATAAAAAAGGCGTAAAGAAAAAAATGTCAGTACGCCTTTTTGTTATTCGATAGCGGGCTATCAGATCACGTACAAATCAACATACTCATGCACCGGCATTGCTTCCAATGCAGTCTGGTCGAGCGAGATGTCGAGGATGGATTTTTGTTGTTTGGCCGGGAACTGGCGTGCCAGATTTATCTTGAACTTGGCTTCCAGCAGCGGGATACCCTCGGTGCGGCGACGCGCGTGGCCGATCGGGTATTCGACCACGACTTCATCGAACTTGCTGCCGTCATTGAATTCGACCATCAGCGCATTGGCGATCGAACGCTTGTCAGGATCGTGGTAATCGGCAGTGAATGCCGGATCTTCAACGCAGACAATTTTGCTGCGCAAGGCGTCGATGCGCGGGTCGGCGGCGATATCATCTTCATAGTCGGCAGCAGTCAGGCGACCGAAAATCAGCGGCATCGCCACCATGTACTGAATGCAGTGATCGCGATCGGCCGGGTTGTTCAGCGGGCCTTTCTTGTCGATGATGCGGATGCAGGCTTCATGGGTGCGGATCGTGATCTTCTTGATGTCATCAATCGATTTTCCGGCGGTTTTCAACTGCGCGTGCAATGTCATGCCGGCTTCGACTGCAGTCTGCGCGTGGAACTCGGCCGGGAACGCGATCTTGAACAATATGTTTTCCATCACGTAGCAGCCGTAGGGGCGCTGGAACTTGAACTGTTTGCCCTTGAACAGCACATCGTAGAAACCCCAGGTCTTGGCCGACAGCACCGATGGATACCCCATTTCGCCGGTTTTTGCCATCAAGGCCAGACGCACTGCACGCGAAGTCGCGTCGCCGGCAGCCCACGATTTGCGCGAACCGGTATTCGGCGCATGGCGATAGGTGCGCAGCGATTGGCCATCGACCCATGCCAGCGATACCGCGTTGAGAATTTCGTCACGGGACAGGCCCATCATTTCAGCGACAACCGCAGTCGAGGCCACCTTGACCAGCACCACGTGATCCAGACCGACTTTGTTGAACGAGTTTTCCAGCGCGATGCAGCCCTGGATTTCATGCGCCTTGATCATGCCGGTCAACACCGATTTCATCGTCAGCGGCTTCTTGCCGGCGGCGACTGCGTTGCGCGACAGCCAGTCGGCAGTTGCCAGAATCCCGCCCAGGTTATCCGATGGATGGCCCCATTCGGCTGCCAGCCAGGTGTCGTTGAAATCCAGCCAGCGGATCATCGCGCCGATGTTGAATGCGGCTTGCACCGGATCGAGCTGGAACTGAGTGCCGGGAACCTTGGCGCCGTTCGGCACGATGGTGCCCGGCACGATCGGGCCCATCAGCTTTTTGCAGGCCGGATATTCCAACGCTTCCAGGCCGCAACCGAGCGTGTCGATCAGGCAGTTGCGTGCAGTTGTGTACGCAATGCTGGAATCGATCTTGTAGTGCATCACATAATCGACGATGTCGACCAAGACTTGGTCCCAGCCGGGGCGTTGGGTGGATTTCATTTCAATCAGGCGCAGAAGTCACTGCATCGCCGGGCACGCGTACCCATCCTTCCATCAGCACGCGGGCGCTGCGGCTCATGATGGCCTTGGTCACGCTCCATTCGCCATTGACCTGACTGGCTTGGGCGCCAACCCGCAAGGTGCCGGACGGATGGCCAAAGCGTACCGCTTCCCGCGCATTGCCGCCCGCGGCGAGATTCACCAACGTGCCGGGTATTGCGGCGGCGGTACCAATCGCAACCGCTGCTGTACCCATCATTGCGTGGTGCAACTTGCCCATGGACAAGGCCCGCACCAGCAAATCGATGTCGCCGCCAGCAACGCGTTTGCCGCTGGAGGAAACGTAATCAACTGGCTTGGCAACAAAAGCCACCTTAGGCGTGTGCTGACGTCCAGCGGCCTCATCGATATTTTTTATCAGACCCATGCGCACTGCGCCGTACGCACGGATCGTTTCGAACCTGGCCAATGCCGCGGCATCGCCGTTGATCGCATCCTGCAGCTCGGTGCCGGTGTAACCGACATCTTCTGCGTTGATGAAAATGGTCGGGATGCCGGCATTGATCATCGTGGCTTTTAATGTACCGACGCCCGGCACTTCCAGATCATCGACCAGATTTCCGGTCGGGAACATCGAGCCGCCCACACCTTCTTCGTCGGCGGCCGGGTCCATGAATTCGAGCTGGACTTCGGCTGCGGGAAAAGTAACGCCATCAAGCTCGAAATCTCCGGTTTCCTGCACTTCGCCATTGGTGATCGGCACGTGAGCGATGATGGTTTTGGCAATATTCGCCTGCCAGATGCGCACCACTGCGATGCCGTTATTTGGAATGCGGCTGGCATCGACCAGTCCGCTGCTGATGGCAAATGCGCCCACCGCGGCAGACAGATTGCCGCAGTTGCCGCTCCAGTCGACGAAGGCCTTGTCGATGGAAACCTGCCCGAACAGGTAATCGGCATCGTGGTCGGGCTTGCTGCTCTTGGACAGGATGACTGTCTTGCTGGTGCTGGAAGTTGCCCCGCCCATGCCATCGATCTGCTTGCCGTAAGGATCGGGACTGCCGATCACGCGCAGCAGCAGCGCATCGCGTGCCGCGCCAGGTGCTTGTGCAGCTTCCGGTAAGTCCTGCAGGCGGAAAAACACGCCCTTGCTGGTGCCGCCGCGCATATAAGTGGCGGGGATTCTTATTTGTGGTCGGTGGGTCATGAAATTTTTTTTCCTGATTAAGTTTTGTCTGAACTTCCTTCTCCCGTTTTCGAGAGAAGGTTGGGGAGTTGACACACTGCTTCGGCGGTGGTTCAGCTAGCCGCAACGCCTGGAGTTACTTGGGAATACCCACAATATTCAAATAAATCACGCTTCGGCTTTCTCGATCACCCTCACCCCAACCCTCTCCCGCTAGCGGGAGAGGGAGCTCGATTGCTGCTTTATGCGGCCTTGGACGACTCCAGGAAGTCTTGCGCGAAACGCTGCAGCACGCCGCCTGCCTCATAGATCGCCACTTCTTCTGCGGTATCAAGACGGCAAGTTACCGGCACCTCTACACGCTCGCCGTTCTTGCGGTTGATCACCAGTGTCAGCGTTGCAAGTGGCGTACGTTCGCCGATCACGTCGAAGGTTTCGGTGCCGTCGATGTGCAAGGTCAGGCGGTTCACCCCCGGCTTGAACTCGAGTGGCAGCACGCCCATGCCGACCAGATTGGTACGGTGAATGCGCTCGAAGCCTTCGGCAGCGATGGCTTCCACACCAGCCAGGCGCACGCCCTTGGCTGCCCAGTCACGCGAAGAGCCCTGGCCGTAATCGGCGCCGGCAATGATGATCAACGGTTGCTTGCGCTCCATGTAGGTCTCGATCGCCTCCCACATACGGGTGACTGTGCCTTCCGGCTCGATGCGGGTCAGCGAGCCCGCTTTCACCTTGCCGTCCACCAGCACCATCTCGTTCTTCAGTGTGGGGTTGGCGAAGGTCGCACGCTGCGCAGTCAGGTGATCGCCACGGTGGGTTGCGTAGGAATTGAAATCCTCTTCCGGCAGGCCCATTTTCGCCAGATACGCACCGGCAGCGCTATCAAGCATGATCGCGTTCGATGGCGACAGATGATCGGTGGTAATGTTGTCACCCAGCACCGCCAGCGGGCGCATGCCTTTCATTGTGCGTTCGCCGGCCAGCGCGCCTTCCCAATAAGGCGGACGGCGAATGTAAGTGGTCTGCGGGCGCCAGTCATACAGCGGGCTGACCTTCTCGCCATCGTCTTGCTGCGGAGCGAACATCGGGATATACACCTTGCGAAACTGTTCGGGCTTCACGCTGGAGGCGACGATGGCGTCGATTTCTTCGTCAGACGGCCAGATGTCCGCAAGCCGCACCGGCTTGCCATCGGCATCGAGTCCCAAAACGTCTTTTTCAATGTCGAAACGGATAGTCCCGGCAATCGCGTAGGCCACCACCAAAGGCGGCGAAGCCAGGAACGCCTGTTTCGCGTACGGGTGGATACGACCGTCGAAATTACGGTTGCCGGACAGTACGGCGGTGGTGTACAGATCACGCTCCAGCGCTTCTTTCTGGATTACCGGATCGAGCGCGCCGGAC
>Ga0366794_1078_pt1 | contig 12013 bp, 10 predicted proteins | sample BONcelN113001C14_FD_207043 | JGI IMG/M metagenome (GOLD analysis project Ga0366794, IMG submission 207043) | Enriched cells from coal bed in the Powder River Basin, Montana, United States - BONCAT cells N11 rep3 HSBNCT.N11.300.1.C14 ...
TGCGCGCCCCGTGGTGCCCGGCTCCAAGGTAGATTTTCTCCGCTCGGAGGTGCCGTTGCCTGATGTCACGGGACTCGATATCTCCGACTGGGCTCACGTTGGGGTGTCGTTCGAGCGCGCGAAAGGGCTACTAGACGGACTGCTGGGGTTTGGCGTTTTGAAACCTTGGCCATTCCGCAAGCTCGTGGGATATCTGATCCGTTCTCAGCGCGACTATCTTGACGTATTTCAACTTGGAAAGTTCTCGGGAAAGCACCAGGATTGGAAGCCATTCGTAGCGCGCCTTCTCGGGCTCCAGGCGGAGCCGGTAATAGCGCTCTACGACAAGCGTGAGGAGCTGACCGCCGCGGAACTTCGACTGGCCGCCTTAACTCGCGAGTGGGGTGCAGACGAAGCAGATGCCTCCGTAATTGATGGATTGATCGCTGTGAAGCGGCGGGACATCGCCGCGAGGGCCGCGGTGCTTGAATCCTTCAGGTTGGGTGATGAGGATCAGCGTCGAACGGTGGAAGTCGTTGAGGAGACCGAGGCTCGTATTGCAGCCCTGAACGAAGAGGCGTACCAGCTGACCCAGCTTTCGTCTCGGATTGAGACTTCGCTCGCCGAGCAGCAAATCATCTTCCGACCCTCTGAAGCGGAGAAGCTGTTTCGTGAGGCCGGGGTGGCCTTCGGCGACCAGCTCAAGCGGAACTTCGACCAACTCGTTGCGTTCAATCGGGCGATCACGAAGGAGCGCGAGGATGCGCTGAAACTCCAGCGAGTCGAGGTGAATGAACGTTTACAGGAAATTGCGAGCTTACTCTCCACGTTGAACGCTGAGCGAACTCGCACGCTCTCCTTTCTTCGCGAATCTGATTCGCTCGCCAAATATAAGGAGCTTTCCCGTGAGTTCTCGGCCCAACAAGCCGAGCTGGCCGTGCTAGAGGGCCGCAGGGCCGCGGCCACGCGACTCATAGAGCTCCGACGTGACCAGCGAGTACTGGCGGAGGAATTTGGTCAGCTGGTGACAACGGTGGAGTCCGAGATCGAGAAAGCTAGCAAAGACGACACCAGCCGCTTCGGTAGACTTCGTGAATACTTCACCGAGATAGTTCATGAGGTTCTCGGGCAGAACGCGATCATCGCCATTCACATGAACAATGCGGGTGGAGTGGAGTTCAGTGCTGAATTCATTGGTGACACCGGGTTCGCGACCAGCGGCGATCATGGGACATCCTACAGAAAACTACTTTGTATCGCCTTCGATCTTGCGCTTCTTCGAACCTATCTCGATGTCCCATTTCCGCGCTTCGTGTTTCACGATGGCGCACTCGAGCAACTTGAGCCGCGAAAGCGGGAGAAGCTCATCGGAGTGTTCAGGCAGTACGCCGATCTGGGTCTTCAGCCGGTTCTGTCGCTGCTCGATAGTGACCTGCCGGCTCCGCTCGGAAGTGGCCCGAACACACTAAGCGAGAAGGAGATAGTCGTGTCCCTACACGATGAAGGGCAGTCAGGCCGTCTCTTCATGATGCCCACTTGGTGACAGCTGTACGAGCTCACCTAGCGATGACGGTCAGATGGGCACCAAGAAGGGCGCCTCGAAATACGAGGTCAAGGCGGCGCCCCGGAGGCGGACCCCTACGGAGTCAATGCTGCGCGGAGTTCGCCGATTGCACTCTCGCCACATGGGAGCAGCACGTCGAGCAGGTCGCGATAGGCCACGGCGTCGAGAATCTCCGGAGGAAGTGTCGATTCGATTGACCCGTCCCTGAACCGCTCGCGGAGTGGAAGCTCAGGGAGACCAAGCGAGAGCTGTTCGGCCGCAGTGGTGAAGAGCATCGCTAGTGCACCCAGCTCGAGATGCCGGTCACGCACTGCTAGGTACGCGCGCTTCCTAGGGCGGCTTAGGCTGTCGAACGAGCGAGGAAGGATCGGCTCTACGTAGGTGAAGAGCGGGTCGAGTCGCTCTGTTACTTTGGGTCGCAAGTATCGGGTTACCCAGGTCTGCTCGAACTCTGCCTGGAACTCCTGCCACGTGACCAGACGCAGACTCGTAAGTTCCGCGGCGGTGAACGCTCCCCGCTGGAAGGCGCTCGACGTAATCAAGTACCCCACGTTCGCGCCACCGTCGGCCACGATCGATCGGAACGAGTGCACAACGTGTTGCGGGACCGAAGCTCGCCAGTTCTTGCACTCGCAGAAGATCGTCACGGTACGGCCGCGGACCGTCTCCACCGCGTAGACATCGATCTCGGCGCTACCGCGCGCGAGGCGGACCGTCTTCTCGATCTCGACGTCGATCTGACATTGGGCAAGAACTTGTGCGACTTCCTGCTGTAACTCGCGCCAGTGCTCGGGCTGGCGGGCCGTGATCATTAGTGGAGCTTAAGACGGCGAGAGTCACCAGAGCAAAGTGGTGGAAGTTGCTTTGCTAGCACGACTCGGGAGTGAGAATGGGCTCGAGGACGTCGACTCGAGGGGTCGAGGCACCAGCAGGTCGCTGAGGAGACCCCCGTTCACCGGGTGCTCGACCGCGGGTCGTCAATCCCCTCGCTGACGGCCCGCCGGCCCGCCAGTACACCCTTCCGCCGCCGCCGGTGAGAGGATCACTCCAGTCGTAGACCAAGAGGAGTGATTCGATGGCTGGGGCCGCTCCGCCGGTAATGGCTGTCCAGTGCCCCAGGTGCGACGCCCCGGGAGTCTGCAAGACGAGGGGGACGTTCGAGAGGTACGACCCCGATGACGGCCCTCCGGAACGCTGGAGTCTGCTGAGCTGTCCCCAAGGGCACCCGTTGCTCGTCGTCCAGAACCAGTACTACCCGGACATGCCCTTCGATGAGGACACGCCGTATCGTGTCTACCCAGCCCAAGATCGCCAGCTCAGCGACCTTGTCCCGGAGGAGCTCCGGCTGGCTCACGAAGAAGCCCGGAGATGTTTGAACGCCAAAGCGTTCACCGCGGCGGTCGTTATGTCGGGTCGCGTGCTGGAAGGAGCCTGCAAGCTGCAGGGCGTCAGCGAGCGTTCTCTCCAGAAGTGCCTCGACAAACTGCACGAGCTGGGCGTGATCGACGGACGTCTTGCTGCTTGGGCACAGGCGTTGCGTCGAGTCCGAAACGCTGCCGCCCACTACAGTGTCGAGCGAATCGATCGGCAAGATGCGGAAGACGCAATCGCCTACAACGAAGCGCTTCTGGACTACCTGTACGTGCTCAAGGATCGTTTCGAAGCCATGAATGCCCGTCGCGGCATCTCTGATGGGTAGCGCGACGGGCGCAACCGTGGCGGCCCGCCCGCTCGTACTATGAAGGCCGAGCGGCGGCCCCAACGGGTCTTTCCCGGGCGCCGCGGCAGCGCGCCGACGTGCCGCAGACTCTGCGATCTGCTGGTTCCTGCCACGTCGGGTGGCGGGGCCCGAGAGGATTGCCGGGTGCGGATCGGGACCTGGAACATGGAGGGCCGCTGGAGCGCCGACCATGCCGAGTTGCTGCTTGCACAGGGGTGCGACGTATGGCTCCTCACCGAGGTCCACGAAGCCACCCAGCTACCGGGCTCTGCAATGCGTCTGACAACGGGCAGGATGGGCGACCACAAGTACTGGGCCGGGGTCTGCACCCGGGGTCCGCTGAAACCGTTCACCGACCCGCATCCCGCCAGCGCCGCCGTCGCGTTCCACGGCCTGGTTTGGTGCAGCAGCATCCTGCCTTGGCGTTCCTGTGGCGACACGGTTTGGGGGTCTGGCAGCACCGCGGAGAAGACCGTCAGAGCCGTCGCGCAGTTGATGAGGTCGCTCCCCCCGGGAGACCTTGTCTGGGGCGGAGACTGGAATCACGCCATGATCGGCCGCGAGTACGTCGGAAGCCTCCCAGGCCGAGCCGCCATTGATCACGAGCTCACCGAACGACGCCTACAGCTGGCCACCCGGCATTCGCCGCATCGAATACCTGGCCTGCTCAGCATCGACCACATTGCGGTTCCACGAGTCGCGCGAGTCCTCGCCAGTCGTCGGACAGTTGCCGAAGACCACGGAGGCCGCCGGCTTTCTGATCACGACGCGTACACCACCGAAATCGAACTCCCCTAGCGCGCTTAGTCGCGGTCGGCCCCCGCGGGGCTGCTTCGCCCTCCGCAACCGCGCAGGCGCTGTGACCACAACTCTGCTCTCGGCTTGGCTGGGCTGTCACCCCCAGCGCCCGTCGTTGCCGCCTGATCACTCCGGAGTCCGGCCCCAACGCTAGCCTGCGGGCGCTCTGCAGCCAGCTGGCCGGCTGTCATAAGGATCGTTATGGATTGTCGGGGGCTCGCGGGAAGTATCCGCTCAAGACGACACCGCGGCGTCCATCGCACCATCTCACTGCCCCAGTCGATCAAGCCATCCCTGGCGCTCCTCGGAACTGCGTCGTCTGTTCGGGGTCGATGGCCACAGCGCCGACCGAAGTGGAGCTAAGTGGTCCTTGGTGACCCGCCGACTAGAGACCGGCGCCATTCGCCGCGGCAGACGGCATGAGCTGCCACGGGTCCCCATTCCCCGACGACCCTGAACCTCCGTGAACCACCTGTCAGTTCGGGACCGATTCGCGCAGTTCTGGCGCAGTTCTGCCGACGATTGACACACCGTGAAGCACCTCGACGGGTTTCGCCTGAGCGTGCCATCGCCGCTCGTGACACACCCTGACACACCGAAAAGGACTCATAATCCCTGGGTCGCGGGTTCGAGCCCCGCCCGCCCCACCAGCACCTTCGCGCTCCTTGACAAGGCAGTTTCCTCTCGATGCAGGAGGTCACAAGAGGCCACGAGAAGCGCCCAGGGGACCCACTATTCGCTCGCTAATCGCACGCTGGGCCGGGTGTAACTCGGGCAGGACCTCGGCTCCACTGCCCATCAATGCGAGCCGCTAAACCTTTTCGAACTTGTTCGACAGCTGGGCGTGAGCCCCGAGGAGGAGCCGCAGACTGTCCGTGTGGCGCCGGGTCCCCCGCGCCAGGAATGCCGCCAAGACCCCGGGAAGGTCGTCACCGAAACGGTTCGCCACACGAGGCAGCAGTTCGTCGGCCTGTTCACACACCTTGTTCAGCAGCGGGCCGCCGTCAAGGGAGCCGAACCGGACCGCGACCATAACTGGTTTTTTCGCCTCCAGCATCCACATGCTGAGCTCCACCCACACGATGTCGTCGGTGTCGAACAGCAAAGCCAGCGCACGCCACAGCACCGGAAGCATCTCTACCGGATCCACGTGTGCTGCGGCAGCTGCTGCTGCCGCGACCCGCGCCTGCACCGGGTTTCTCAGGTCGAGGAGGGCCGCGACAGGCTGAAGAAGACCAGCCGCCTCACACACCGCTACACCATCCAGCCCCTGGAGGGTGCACGCAACCAGCAGTTCACGCGCTCGTTCGAGGGCGTCACGTTCATCCATGGGTGTGATCTCCTCCATCCAAGAATGCCCTGCGGAGCGGGTAACGGCGCGCACAGGTCACGCGTTTGGAAGCAGATGTGCTTTCTTTGTTCGCGACTATCCCAAGGGGCCCGACGGTCGCCCCCCAGGGCCATACCCCTCTTCATCCTCAATGACTGTGCGTGTCCGCCGTCGAAGAGTGGCTCCTGATCCGCCGATCAGTTCTTGACTCGCGACGCAGAGCTGCCTTCACGATCCCAGCCCTTCCCCGGGGACGCGAGCTCCACCTGCAGCGTCGACGTCGAAGTGATCGAACGAGTGGGGGTCGGCCGCGAAGTAATTCATCGAGCAGTGACCATCGTGCACGGGGATCGCGACGCTGATCATGCTGCGCACGCCGAGCACAGCGACGCACACACGCCCGAAGTCGGGCCATCGGGAATCCTCAGCCGACGACTATTTGGCTTCCGGTCGGCGTCAGATCCGGACCTTGTTGGAACTGCTGCTGAAGCCAGATCGCGCGCACTGCCACGTCGTCGGTAGCTGCCACTGTCGCTGGCAGGCAAGATCCGGCATGCCGCTGCGGGCCGGGTGTGAAGGGCGACCGGGGTGGGGCATCGATTCGACCTCCCAAAGAAACACAGCGCCAGATGTCTCCGCTTTCGTGCTCCCCGAGCGGATCGCCTGACGCTATCCCTCGTGAGGGTGACGTCGCAGTCAAACAAGGGAATTCCCCAAATCGCAGCCCACTCTACGAAGGTTGCCGAGAGAGGGGGTGTTGAGGGGTCGACGTTGTTCGGCCGGGGCCCCCTGGGGTATGAGGGGCCCCGGCGTCTCTTACCCCGGTGCGCAGCGCTCATCCAAGCACCGGGTTCCGTTCCGCACGCGCCACCTTGGGGGAAGTGGCCAGCCGCCGGGGGAAGCGACCGTTGTGCCGTACTCGTTATCAGTGGAGTCAGGCGCCCTGCCTCCGTGAAACCATTCTCACGCAGTCCCACAGCTGCGTATGCACCAATGAAGCCGTCTGGTGCAAAAGATGGTCAGGGCGTGGTCCAGCCGGCCGCAGGCCGCGCCTTCACCATGGGACCCCGGCCGCGCAGCCGTGCGGCAGACGCCGGCTGCATCGCTGACCGGGGGCCGAAACCGACCGCGCCAGGGTGGCGGTATGGCAACAGTTGAGCTCTTCGCCAGCACGGCCCGGCCAGGACATGCATTCGAGGCTACTCAGGGAGTTCAGGTGAGGCCTTGGTGGATCCCCGTTCCGGGATGTCGTCTGCCGGGCGGCGCTGGCGTGCTTCGACCCGCCCTCTTGAGGGTTGGGGGGCGCTGGCCGATGGGATCTCGCCGGTTTCGCTGAGACTGCGTGCAACCTCGCGCAGTTTCACGTTCGAGTGTTGCGATGAGTATTTGAGGATCTGGAACGCGTCACCGGGAGTGGTGTGCAGCCGTTCCATCAAGATCCCCTTGGCTTGGCCGATCACGTCGCGGGACAGCAGTGCCTGTTCGAGGTGCTCAGGTAACGGGAGCCGTATGCGTTCCCTTACCGTTCTTGCAGCCAGGGAGGCGTGCACTGCGAGGATCAGCCCGATTTCAACGGCTGCGGGGTCGAAAGCGTTCACCGTGTGAGCATAGATATTCAGCGATCCGAACGCTGTCCCGTTACCACCCACGGTGAGCTGATAGGAAACTGACGAACCCACCCCATGCCGGACCGGCGCAGCCCCCAGCAGCGCCCAGCGTTCATCAGGGAATGAGGGCACGGCGACCACCCGGCTGATCCGGGCCGCGTCCAGGCACGGGCCCTCATCAACGTCGTACTGGGCTTGATCGACCAGGCTCGCCGATTCGCCGGTCGGCCCGACCGTTCGGTAGCCGTTTCCATGCAGGACCGTCACGCTGGCTGCCTCTGCGCCAGGCACGATGACCAACGCTGCTTCCGTGATGCGAGAGAGAACCTCTTCGAAGTCCTCGGCCGCATCGAAGTGTTCGGCAATCTTGACGAAGGCCAGCGCCAGGAGCGTGTGTCGGCTATCTGCCGGTCGCTGCGCAACCGCCTCGACGGTTCCGACCGTCTCGTCAGGATGAACCACGGCGACGTCTGGGGTTTCTGGGCCGGTACCAGAACCGCCGGCCGGTGCGCCGAGTGGTTCCTCCCACCTCCCAACCGTGACTTCCCCACTGTCAGCGCTGGGAAGCCGCGCGTCGGCCATGGCGTCGTGCGCATTCTCGGCGGCACCGCCGGACTCGACGCGACCGTCCACCTCCACCCCGCTTCCTCTGTAGTCGCACTTCAGCCCAGCATGGCCCAACGGCGACAACCGTACGAGCAACCCAGCAGCGTGTCTATGGTTTGCGCAGGGTTGCACGGCGCATACCCTCCTCAACTCTCAGCACGACCAAGCAAGTGCTCCGCTTTCAGCTTCCCGATCGCTCCGGAGAACGTGGGAGCGCCCCTACCGCGTCTCCTTTCATTTCGCTGGAGTGCGGGTACGCCCGTACGACGAGGAGTGTCTTGCGCGCATCGGGTCAACTTCTCAGCGTGTTCAAGACGGCCTGTTTCGAGCCGCAGCAGCCGGATCGGGCCGCGCTGCGAGCAGCCGCGCCACCTTGATGCTTGAACTGGCTAGCCGAGCTCGAGTCGACAGGCACATCAAGCGCGGCCACCCCACCATCCGACTCATGGCTTCGAAGATGGACAACTGGCATCGGGACCACATTCACATCTCCGGGTAGAGCAGATGGGCTTCGGTGTGCCGGCTGATCCTTCAACCGGCACACCTGGCCTCATGCTGACGCCCGGGCATCAACTGGGCTTGACTTCCCGTACCCCACAAACCCACTGGCGATTCGGACAAGCGTTCATGCACTCGGTCTGGATGCACCCGCAAAAGAAACCGGCACCCGCCGCCCACGAGCGTTTGGCGCGAGGTGACCCCGTCCTCAGGCAGGTTCCTCGGTTGCCAACCGGTGGGCCACCGCGTTCACGCAAAATCAGGCTCAAACTGCTTGGGAGCGAGTCGTCTTCGCGGGACCTGGCCGGTGAGGTCCGAAATCGGCATCACATCAACCAGTTCGTCCCAGGCGAACTGGCCTCGTAGCCGGTATGTCCCATGAAGCTGGTCGTCGGGACTTGCCACGGGGCGGGCGCTAGACGTGGACGAGTGGCGGGCGCTGCTTCGTAGGAGGGACGAGCGTGACGGTCGTTGGGAGCCGGTTGGGGGACAGGTCTTGCCGTGGCGGCTTCGGGAGACCGCCGCTTCCACGTGTGTGGCTGGTGGGCTCATCGGCTGTGCTGCGCCGTTCCCAAATTATGTGGGAGGCGAGGTTGACCAGTGAGCGGTTGAGTTGGATGCTTGCCCGGACCAGCCGGGCGAAGGCTTCTGCGTCGGTCACGCCATGAAGCCGTGCGACCATCTTCAGCGCTTTGCCAACCCTGTTTGTCCGGCCGAGGGGAAACGCTGTTCGGGTCGCGTGAAGATCGCATGCGAGTGCGTCCGCGGTGGGGATCATAAGCGAGGCGAACCGAGCGATCTTTTCCCCGTCCTGGTCTCCGAACGCCGACGGTGTGCTGGAGTAGAAGCTGAGCATGCCGGTGGTTCTACCCTGCAGCGGTATCCGCACGGTCCGCATGCTTCTGGGTCCGATCTCGGTCGCGCACCTGCTAGAGAACTCTTGCCAGCCCTCGTATGAACGCAGGTCGGCAATGGAGACGGCGTTTGGGAGCGGGGTGCCGATGAAGGGTCCTTGGCGCAACTCGTACTGCAGCAGGTCCATTCTGACCGGGATGTCATCGGTCGCGGCTACCGTTTCCGGGACGCCGCCGGCGCCGATCAACGTCAGTCCGCAGTGCACCCGGACTCCGTGCTGGCCAACCGTGGTGGCCGCGATGGCGACCAGTCTGTGCGGGTCGGCACCGCGCGGTGGCCCGTCAGTCCGGGACCGAGTTGCGTGATTGAGGGAAGCGTAAGTGTCGTGCATGCCAACCTCCATTCGTCGCTGAACGGTGAATTCGGAAAGCCCTGCGTCCCCACAGGAGTGCCCCGTCGCCGTTGACGGAGCGAGCCCTGTACGGCGGCTGCGAGACTAATGAATTTTGCGTAGTGAGTCAACCCCCTGAGACCGCTGGGATCACCAACTGATGAATTGCCCACGTTTGGGTCTGTCTCCATACACCTCCACGAGCAGCCCGCAAAGAATTCAATCCGCTTCTCCCAACGCATCACGTGACGATCGGTCCCGCCACACTTTGGGCCCGCTCACGCCAGCGAGAGACCGTATGGCGCGCCGGTGCACCCGACAGGCCCAGGCCCGATCTGGCTGTCACCCTCGGGTGTCCGCGCCGGGGCACAGATGAGAATGGGATTGTGCTGGCCACGGAACGGCGTCAAGGCGAGGGTCCGCCCCAAGTTGGGCCAGAGGCGGACCCTCTCGGCCACATCCCCAGGTGCTCTCTGGGCCGGACCGGCGGCGCTGAAGACACCGATGTTGGTGGATCAGCGCCGTGCCAACAGCTGTCTTACCCACGACCGGGTGAACGGCTACACGAAGCCGCAGCGGGACCATCGGTCAGCTCGTGCGAGCCGGAACCATCACCGCGCCGGATGGAACAGCGAGCCGAGAACGCTTCCCCACCTGGTCACAAGACAACACACAAGTTGCCTTCTGATGGCATGTCACCAGCCGGGCTGGTCGACGGGGAGATCTATTCGATCCGAGCGGAGGGCACTCAGGTAACCAACATCACCGCCAACAACCCCACCGACCCCGCAGCACCACCGGTCGGCGACATCATGCCGGCTTGGGGACGCGCGCGACGCAGACATCTGACCAGAGTCGGATCAGTCGTCGGGCGGCCTGCACAATCGACCTCGCGGACAACGCCATATGCGCGCGTTTGGCCGGAATGACCAACTACTGGGAGAGCTGAATTGTCCTGATAGCGCTGGCCCGGCGAAACCAGACCCCTTTGCTCGCCTCGAGGCGCACAACCAGTGGTTTGTCGCTCAAGACGTCCGGCTCGACGTGAACGCCGTTCGGAAAGGACCAGGCAAGGTCTTCTTGCTCGACGATCTCGTCGCGTGTCATGTCACGAAGTTGCTCTGTCGCCTCATCGAGGGCGACATCGAGTTCTCGGCTTTTCTCTCGACTTCGCTGCACCTCCAAAGCGTCCCACGCTGGCCGCGGCAAAAGTCGGACGTTCGCCAAGCTAGGCCCCACAACTGCGTGAGCTCTCCGATGAGGAAGGTCAGCACAGCGAGTCCGGTCAGGATCCAGCCGGATCTGCCGGCGACCAGCCAGGCGTGAGGAGATGTTGGGCTACGGACGGCCTAGTGCTCGATGAAGCCCCGGTCAAGACGTGGCACTGGCTGCCAAAGGTGTTGTGGCGGTTGCCGTATTTGTCCGCACGAGCCACAACACAAGAGCCGAGTATCAGAATGCCGCGATGGCGAGTGACCACGATTCGCTCGGGTCCGATAGCGGGCGCTCATTCTGATCAGTCCACCTGACGGCGCTCATGATGAAGGCGGCGGCCGCCCCGGGTCCGGGAATGAGGGATCCCCACAAGTGCAGCTCGAGCAGAGAATCCGTCAAGCGGATCGACGTCTGTGGCAGTCACCTCGACAACCCGAGCAGTACGGCTCGCGATCGAAGTTGCGCGCTGCGGTGAACCTGTACGCCAGTTCGTCATTCGGGCGGCTGCGTGGAACTAGACATCAATTCGTGTAGCGCAGCGCCTCGCCGCGCAACACCCTGTATTGCCGCCCTGCGCGTGGAACTCAGCTGGGGCTTGGTGCAGATCAGACGCCCCGATTTGCACGCAGCCCATGGCAGATGAGTTGCGTTCCTGGGCGTCGGCGAGCGTGCTTTTGTGGCGGTAATAAGGGCGGCCTAGGTGCAGTTGCCGAAGCGGTCGACGCATCGGGCCAGCGGCGGGTCGGAGGACTTCGGGCTGAGGTATGTCGTGGAGAGGGGTGTCAGCCACCCAAGGGCGAGGTGAGCCGTCGCCTCGGCACCAGGGAGACTGCGGCGCCTGCCGCGCACAGCACGCAAAGAACAGGCTCCTCGACTCTCGGCCCAGACTCAGCGTTACAAGGATCAACGGCGGTGAGAGCCGCACCTGACCATTGAACGGGGCACACCGTGCAAGGACGGAACAGGGCGGTGGTGGTGCTGGCGCAGAACTTCAGGCGCGCCACGCCTGAGCGTAGGCAGCGGGCGAGGCGAACTCGGCTGCGTTGCGTCCTGGCTGACCGCCGCCGTGAAGAGCCAACTCTGCAACTCGGAGTGCTGCCGCACCTCCGCGAGGTCCCACGTCCGCGACTTCAATCCGCAGCCGAGCGTCAGGAGCGAAGGCGAGGCTGTCTACGCGCCAGGCGCGCTGCAGCTGCTCACACCGATCTCTGAGGCCGGCACCGTGAAAGCCGACAGTCAAACAAGCCAGTTCCCCCGCGGAATAACGGCCACACGAATCGTCGAGGCGGAACGTTCGCAGCATGAGAGCAGCGACAGCCCGCAGGACGACGTCCCTGTCACCCCCCTCCGAGTTGCTCAATGCCTCCTCACCCTGGAGTTCGATCAGACAGACCCCATCCCCCGGTGCAGCCGCTGCAAGTCGGCGCATCCACGCCCGGCGGGTCATCAA
>Ga0366794_1079_pt1 | contig 11990 bp, 12 predicted proteins | sample BONcelN113001C14_FD_207043 | JGI IMG/M metagenome (GOLD analysis project Ga0366794, IMG submission 207043) | Enriched cells from coal bed in the Powder River Basin, Montana, United States - BONCAT cells N11 rep3 HSBNCT.N11.300.1.C14 ...
TGTTCGTCGATGCCGAGGCGACCTGCGGTATCGATAATCAATACATCGTGATAATGCCTTTTTGCATAATCCAGCGCGGCCAGTGCGATATCAACCGGCTTGTCGGTGCTGTGCGACGGGAAAAAATCGGCGCCGACCTGCGCGGTAACCGCTTGCAACTGGGCAATCGCAGCAGGACGGTAGACGTCGGCCGAAACGGTCAACACCTTTTTCTTTTTGCTTTCGGTCAGGTATTTGGCCAGTTTGCCGACCGTTGTGGTTTTACCGACGCCCTGCAAACCGGCCATCAGTATGATTGCCGGCGGTTGGGTGGCAAAATTCAGTTGCGATGCCTCCGCGCCCAGATCGGCTCCCATCAGGGTGGCCAGTTCGCGCTGCACCACGCCGACCAGGGCCTGGCCCGGCGTGAGCGAAGAAATCACTTCTTCGCCAAGCGACTTTTGCTTGACGCGTGCAATGAATTCGCGCACCGCCGGCAGCGCCACGTCGGCCTCCAGCAGCGCCATGCGCACTTCGCGCAGCATTTCGGCAGTATTCGATTCGGTAAGACGCGCTTCGCCGCGCATGGTTTTGACGACTTTGGCGAGGCGCTGGGTAAGATTATCTAGCATGGCAGTGGCGTTTCATAAATGAGGCGACAAATCGATGCGCGGCTCGGTTTGATCGAAATAGCGCGCATTGGATGCATTGGGCGCATTGGAATAATATTAATGCGTCATTTTAACCGATGCGGTGCGCGCCGGTAACGATGGCGCACACCGCTGCCTGAATTCCTTTTGTTATTAATAAATACAGGGAGTATGCGAAATAATATAGTGCTTTCCGCATATATTCGTTGCGGATAGACAATATACATATATTAGTATATTTCTCTATAAAAGCCGTTTCAGCCTCTGTTTTGCAGGGTTTGCCGCGCACCGGCGCCGGCAATTGTCTGCTGCGTTGCCGCGGGCAGATAGTGTAAACTGACCGCATGCAAACATCATTTTTCATTGCGGCAGCGCTACTCTATGCGATTTGCGCAGCTCTGCCGGCGCGTCAGCGCATTTATATCTCCAGCGGCACCGCGCTCGCCTGGCTTCTGCATGGAGTCGGACTATGGTCGGACGTGATTGTGGCGCCTGAAACCTTGCGGCTCGGATTTGCCATCATGCTGTCGGCGGCGTTCTGGGTTTCGGTTGCCGCGTACTGGCTGGAAAATCGCAATTTTGCGCTGGATGGCTTACGCGTACTGGTGCTGCCGGCCACGATGGTGGCGGTATTGCTGCCAATTGCCTTTCCGGGCAATGTCGTGCCGCTGGAAGGAAAATCAGATATGTTTGCATGGCATATCGCGGTGTCGATGCTGGCGTACGGCACGTTGACCGTGGCCGCCTTTCACGCGGTATTGATGACGATCCAGGAATCCAGGCTGCATCTGCACGCGGGCTCTTCCCGCTCGCAGGGCTGGGTGGCTTCGCTGATCGATCGTCTGCCGGCGTTGCTGACAATGGAGAAATTGTTGTTTCGCCTGATTGCCTTCGGTTTCGTATTACTAACGCTGACGGTGTTGTCGGGTGTGTTGTTTTCAGAGCAATTATTCGGCAGGGCGTTCAAGTGGGATCACAAGACCGTGTTTACCCTGCTGTCATGGCTGCTGTTCGGCTTGCTGCTGGCGGGGCGAAAATGGCAGGGCTGGCGCGGTAAAACCGCACTGAGTTTCACCTTGTCCGGATTTGCCACCCTGTTGCTGGCGTATGTCGGCAGCCGCTTTGTGCTTGAAGTGATGTTGCACCGGGGCGGCGTATGAAGCTTCTGGCCTGGGTGTTATTGGGTTTGCTCGTGATTTGGGCAATCCGCTCCAAAAAAAGCACGATACACACGGAAAAACCCGAAGTGCCGCGCCTCCACGAGCCCGAGCTGATGGTGCAATGCGCGCATTGCGGCGTGCATTTTCCCGCCTCCGAGGCGGTGCGCCAGACAGACATGTCGTTTTGCAGCGAAGAGCACCGCCGCCTGCACTTCCATTCCTAAGCGCGCATGGGGCGCAGCGATCTGAGCAATTCCGGCGAATCTGACGCAACCTTCTGGCATTCGCTGCAAGCGATGAATCTGAGCCGGATCATCATTGCCGGCTTGCTGCTAGCGTATTTCAGCCTCAACGGCAGCAATATCGGTTGGGCGAGCGGGCAGATTTTGTACCTGCAAATCTGTATTGCCTATTTGTTGCTGGCGCTGGTGTTTGCAGGATTGCCCACGTATTTCCGGCTGCGCTTCCTGCTGCAACTGTCAACCCAGATCAGCGTCGATATACTTGCCATTTCGGCGCTGTATATGGTTACCGGCGGCGTCAAGGGTGGCCTGGCGATCCTGTACCTTTTTCCGTTGGCTGGCGCCGCCATTCTTGCGCCGCTGGTGCCCGCACTGTTTTTTGTCTCCATCGTGACCTTGTTTTTGTTGGCGGAAGGCGGCTATCGGGCCTTGACGCTGGATGGCGAGGCGCCGTTCATGCAGGCTGGGCTGTATGGAGCAGCATTTTTTGCCATAATTTTCGTCGTCAACCGCCTCGCTGCACGGCTCATCAGGCAAGAGCATCTGGCTGTCACGCACGGCATGGATTTGCAAATCCAGCAAGCCATCAACCGGCTGGTGATTGCCGACATGGCAGACGGTATCCTGGTAGTGAACCGCGAGGGCGCGGTTTTAATGGGAAATCCGGCGGCGCAGCAGATGCTCGGCGTGACTGCGACGGGGCGAAAGCCGGCTTGGCGGTTGAGCGATGTGCCTTCTTTCGCGCCGATTGCAGAAGCGTTTCTTGCATGGTCCGCGTTGTCTGGAAAACCGTTACCGGAGCAATCGGTCGCGCCCGTTTTCGTTTTCGTCAAGCCGTTGGTGGAGGCAACGATGACAGCTGCAGCACTGCCTTCGGGGGCGCGGCGGGAGTTGTTTTCGCATCTCAATTTGCGTTTTGCCGCAGTCGATACCGGTGACCGGAAAAGCGCCAGAACCATTATTTTTTTGCGCGATGTCAGCGAAATCGAAAATCAGGCACAGCAATTGAAGCTGGCGTCGATGGGCCGGCTGACGGCCAGCATCGCGCACGAAGTCAGAAATCCGCTGGCGGCGATTTCGCATGCTGCTGCCTTGCTCGAAGAAGATGCGGACGACCCGGTTTCCGGCCGGCTTTTGACTATCGTTGCCGATAACGTGACGCGGGTGAACCGCATGATCGAGGATATCCTCAATCTTTCCCGCAAAGCGCAGTTGCACGGCGAACCTTTCCTGCTGTTGCCCGCATTGGCCGATATCGTCACGGAATTCGGCGATGCGCACCGGTTGCCCGCTGCCATGATTGGGCTGAGCGGTCCCGATACGCGCAATACGCAACGGGTGCGCTTTGATCCGATGCATTTGCGCGAAGTAGTGGTGAATTTGCTGTCGAATGCAATCCGGTATGCGAGCCGCCGGCCCGGCAGCATTCGGCTGCGGGTGGCGTGCGACGAGGGCAACCGGCTTGAATTGCATGTGCAAGATGACGGACCGGGGATTGCGGCGCCGGTGCGCGCCCATTTGTTCGAGCCTTTTCACACTACTTCCAGCAAAGGCACCGGTTTGGGGCTCTATCTGGCACGGGAGTTATGCTTGAATAATGGCGCGATGCTAGATTATGAATATCGTACCGAATCTGCGGCCGATAATGGCGATCAGCGCGGCGGCGAAGCCAGCGGCAGGTTTGTGATTACGTTCGCACTGCCGCATCCAGCCTGATGATTGATTCGATATGACTAACACTAACAGACGGTAGCCATGGTTTCTCCTCGTATTCTGGTGGTCGATGATGAAGCGGATTTGCGTGAATTGCTGGAAATTACGCTGGTTCGCATGGGACTCGATGTCGATAGCGCCGACAGCGTGGCAGCAGCGCGCGCGCATCTGGCCCAAAACAGGTACGCGCTGGTCTTGACCGACATGCGCCTGCCGGACGGCTTGGGAATCGAGCTGGTAAGGGAAGTTGTCGGCAACTGCAAAAATACCCCGATCGCAGTCATTACCGCTTTCGGCAGCGCCGACAATGCGGTGGCGGCACTCAAGGCCGGCGCGTTTGATTATGTTTCCAAGCCGGTGGCACTGGAGCAGTTGCGCTTGCTGGTGCATTCTGCGCTGCGGCTGGAGGGCACCACAGGCGCTTGCGTCAAGCTTGCCAAGCACCTGCCTGCAACGCGATTAATCGGCGATTCGCCGGCGATGCAATCCTTGCGGGCGCAGATAGCGCGCCTGGCGCGCAGTATGGCCCCTGTGGCTATTAGCGGCGAATCCGGCAGCGGCAAGGAACTGGCAGCGCGTGAAATCCATGCCCGCAGTGCGCGCGCCGGGCAACCCTTCATCGCGGTAAACTGCGGCGCAATTCCCGATAATCTGATGGAGGCGGAATTTTTCGGCTATCGCAAAGGTGCCTTTACCGGCGCGATGGAAGATCGCGACGGATTTTTTCAGGCTGCGCATGGCGGCACGCTGATGCTGGACGAAGTAGCCGATTTGCCGCTGGCGATGCAAGTCAAGCTGTTGCGCGCAATCCAGGAGCGCCGGGTGCGCAAGATCGGCGCGACGACCGAAGAAGCGGTGGATGTGCGCATTATCAGCGCCACGCACAAGGATCTCGCGCGCTGCGTCGAACAGGGCGGCTTCCGGGAGGATTTGTATTACCGGCTGAATGTCATAGAACTGGCGCTGCCCGCATTGCGCCAGCGGCGGGAGGATATCGGCTTGCTCGCTGATGCGATTCTGGCGCGCTTGGCCGCCAGCGATAATGGCGGCAATAGCGCAATATTGGGACCGGGAGCGTTGCAAGCATTATGCGGCCATGCATTTCCGGGCAATGTGCGCGAACTGGAAAATATCCTTGAGCGCGCGCTGGCGTTTGCCGAAAACGGCGTGATCGAAGTCGCCGACCTGGCGCTGAAAATACCTAAACTGCGGAATCCAACAGCGCCTGAAAGCGCATCGGTTTCGCTGCGTGCGTCCGAGGTTGCCGGCAGCGCCGAAGCTGTGGCTCCGGATGTCGGTGCAAACAGGCTTGGCGAGGATGGCATTCCCCGTTGTTTGCCCGATTATCTGAGCGGCATCGAGCGCGATATCATCCAGCGCGCTTTAATCCAGACCCGGTTCAATCGTACCCAGGCGGCGGAACTTCTCGGCATCAGCTTTCGCCAATTGCGCTATCAGATGCAGAAGCTCGATATCACGGAGCCCAAATGAACCCAAATAAAATACCTGTCTCGGCACCGGCGCGGTTCGAGGTGATGGCCGATGGCTGGTGCCGTCAGGCGCTACGGATCGACTCGCCTAACCGCGATGAGCGTCCGCAGGGTTCTGGCATCGACTTGCTGGTGATCCACAATATCAGTCTGCCACCCGGCCAGTTCGGCGGCGAGCAAATTTGCGCATTGTTTACCAATCGGCTCGATTGCGATGCGCATCCGTATTTCGACCAGTTACGCACGCTCCGGGTGTCCGCCCATTTCCTGATCCGCAGGGATGGCGTGGTGATGCAGTTCGTATCCGCCAATGAGCGCGCGTGGCATGCAGGCGCATCGTCGTTCGGCCAACGGCAGCGCTGCAATGATTTTTCGATTGGCATAGAGCTCGAAGGCACCGATGTGGAACCTTATGCCGAGCTGCAATATGCGTCGCTGGTCGCGCTGACCATTGCCTTGCAAGCCCGTTATCGCCTCACCGATGTAGCCGGGCACGAGCATATCGCGCCGGGCCGGAAGACTGATCCAGGACCATTTTTCGATTGGCTGCATTACCGCGAAACGCTCAGCGCGCAAACGCCTTTGGTGCTTGGTGCGCAAGCGTTGCGCTTTCCTGCCTGATGCGAGAGTCACCCGCAATCATCGTCGAGCGTCGGGTTTTTCAGAGAAACGGCCGCTACTCAAATGTGCCGGATATGGCGCCGATTTTTTAGGGACGAAATGCAGCCGAAATCCGCAGTTGCGTACGCCAGAATTACGTGCAAAGATCGAGACACTGTTTTTGCATAGTGGGAGGTTGGAGTATATGCTACGCAAAGGATACAATGCCGCCACGCGTACCCGCTATGAATGCACCGATGTTCAAGCGCCATGTGGGTTTGGCTGCAAGTCGGCGTGCTCAGAGAATGGGGCTTGACCTCATGTTCGCACAGGAAGAAAATCCATTTTTATGGGTGTGCAGGGTGATCGAGCCAGCGAAGAAGCGAAATTTTTGTCAAGATGCGTGCAATTGCATCGTGCACCACAAGCCGCCTGGATACCAGGGCGGCAACGTAAAAATGGAAGGTTATCACCCATTTTATGAACAGTAAAAAAACCGGATTGCCTTTGTCAGTTTCTGCCGCCGCACCTTGCGACGTCAGGCAAGGCGGTTTTTTCTCTGAAAAATCCGGAAAATTTTTAAGGCCGAATTTCCGCGCCAGCGGTATAGCTGGCGTTTTTTTTGGATACAAGCGCAGTATTGTTGCTTAACCTGTATTTTGGGTTAACCTCCGACGTGAATTTTGCGATTTATGCGTGTTGCGGCAGGAGTGATGTTGTGGCCGGATTGCAGCATTGGATATTGGATTAGATCCAGCAAATCGGTCGGTGCCGAATTCATTGGCGCATGCAAAAGTGCATGGTGTTTGTGCCGATGAATAATCCGCCTGGCCGATTGCGCTGGTTAGCCGGATTGAAATCTTGAAAATTGATTGTCTCATCTCACGTGAAGGAGAAAAAAATGGCAACAGCAGTCAAAAAGCCAGCAGCGAAAAAACCGGCCGCCAAATTAGCCGCGCCTGCGAAGAAACCAGTGGCAGCAAAAAAAGCCGCTGAAAAAACACCTGTGGCAGATAAAAAAGCAGCGCCAAAAGCGGCTGCGGCCAAAGCGGTGAAAGCCGATCCAGCCAAGAAGCCCGCAGCCAAAGCGGTAGCGTCGAAAGCCGCAGCAGCCGCGCCTGCGTCCAAAGCGACGGCAAAAGCAGCCGCAGCCAAGCCGGCAGCGAAAAAAGCGGTAGCACCGAAAGCAGCAGCGCCGAAAGCGGTTGCTGCCAAAGCCGCAGCTAAAGCAGAAGCAGTCAAGCCTGCAGCGAAAAAAGCTGCGACAACGCCGAAGAAAGGTGCTGTGACGAAAGCCGCTGCAGCCAAAAAGACGGTGGTAAAAACCGCCGCTCCTAAAAAAGCAGCGGCAAATTCGGATGCAAAAACCGTTCTGAATCCGGCGGCAGCATGGCCGTTTCCAACCGGCTCCCGTCCGTAATCTGACGACATTTTTCAGAGGCCGCAATGGCTTCTGGCACAATACCCGCTGTGTGGCTTGTTGCCATACGGCGGGTTTTTTTATGAAGAGGGCTTACATGCTGCATGGCATTTTGACGTTGATAGTGGGTACCGTGGCAGCCATCGTGGCTGGCGTATTGTTATTGCGGTTCTGGATGCAGGCGGTGCGTATGCGTGCGCCCGCATCGGTTGCGCAGTTCATTTTTCGGCTGTCGGACTGGCTGGTATTGCCGTTGCGTCGCGTATTGCCCGGCGTCGGCGGGTACGACTGGCCCTGCCTGGTCGGCGCCTATCTGATTGCGCTGATAGCGACTGCGGTCGATATGCTGGTTATTTCGCCGTTTTCGTTCCAGACCTTGTTGCTGCTGGCAGTGTTACGGCTGTTGCAGTGGGCATTTTACGGCTTGATGGGTTTGCTGATCATCGAAGCAGTGTTTAGCTGGGTCAATCCGCAGGCGCCGCTGGCACCGGTGGTGCGCGCGCTGAACGAGCCCTTGCTGCGTCCGCTGCGCCGCATCATCCCTTTGGTCGGGAATATCGATTTGTCGCCGCTGGCGGCTTTGCTGTTGCTGCAAATAGTGCTGCAAGTGCTGCGAAGCCTGGTGCTGTCGCTGGCATGAGCGGCGTCTGGTGTTCCCAGACGGCGCAAGGAATCCGTCTGGCGGTCCAGATCACACCGAATGCAAAACGCAGTGAAGTCATCGGCGTGCTCGACGATGTATTGAAAATCCGGCTGCAAGCGCCGCCGGTCGAGGGCAAGGCGAATCTGGCGTTGACGCGTTTTATCGCTGCTACGCTGGGTTTGCCCAAAAGTGCAGTGGTCTTGCTGCACGGGCAGACCAATAAGCGCAAGCTGCTGGAAATCCACGCGCCCCAATTGACCGTCGCCGCGGTCCGGCACGCATTGCTCCCCGCTCCGGTTTAACCCTGGAAGTACGAGCCGAATCGGCGCGCAATGCGTTGATTTTGTTACAGCCGATAGTCGAATGCGGCAAAAAACCGCTCGTCAATTTCAGCTTTGCTGAGTGCGTGATTCTGGCCGCCCTGATGCGCAATCTTGATCGAACCCATCAGGCTTGCCAGACGGCCGGTGCTGGCCCAATCCATGTCATTGCTCAAACCAAACAGCATGCCGGCACGGAAGGCGTCGCCGCATCCGGTCGGATCGACGATCCGGTCTGCCGCTACGCAGTCGATATCGATGCGTTCGGCCGCCGTGAAGATATGGGCGCCCAATTCTCCGCGCGTGACAACCAGCGCAGATACGCGCTGCGCAATCTGATCCAGCGTCAGGCCGGTGCGCTGGGTCAATAGCTCGGCTTCATAGTCGTTGACCGCAACATAGGTCGCCAGCTCAATGAAATGGATCAGTTCGGCGCCGCTGAACATCGGCAAGCCCTGGCCGGGATCAAAGATGAATGGAATTTCCAGTTCCGCACATTCGCTGGCGTGCTGCAGCATGCCGTCGCGCCCGTCGGGCGCGACGATGGCCAGCTTGACCGGACCGGCGTCGGCGACCCGGTTCTCGTGCGAAAACATCATCGCGCCCGGATGGAAAGCGGTGATCTGGTTATTGTCGGCGTCGGTGGTGATGAATGCCTGCGCGGTATAGGCGGCCGGAAAGGCGCGGATATTGCGCCTGGAAATGCCCAGATTGTCGAGCCGGTCGAGATAAGGCTGGCTGTCCTGGCCCACAGTTGCCATGATGCGCGGATCGCCCCCCAATAATTTCAGGTTGTAGGCAATATTGCCGGCGCAGCCGCCGAATTCCTTGCGCAACTCCGGCACCAGGAAAGCGACATTAATCTTGTGTAACTGGTCGGCCAGGATGGCATTGGAGAAACGATCTCCGAACGACATGATGGTGTCAAAAGCAATAGAGCCGCAGATCAGGGAAGTCATGATGGAAGTCGAATTAAACGATCGGGTTAGTGGGAGTGAAGCGCAGCAGGCATAGCCTTGACTTCGCGATATACATAGATAGAGTATGTGGAAAATAACATGTATTTACGCATGTATACATGGCACTTTTAAAAATACTGGCATATTTAATATTATTTCCGAGATTACGGATAAAACGCTACGACGCGGTATCCGGCCGCTTGCAATTGGCTCAGCATGAAGCTGAGCCGGACCGGTTTTTCGCTGTTGGCGGCCACGCCTTGGGCGATGTCGGTAGCGGAAAGCGGAAATTCGCGCGGCGCAAAAACACGCCGCACAATGACGCGTTCAGTGCCGTCATTTAAGCTTAATTCAAGATTCGGCCAAGCTTGTGCAGTATTGCTGCGATTGCGCAGCAGTATCGTCATGGTCAGCGCGCCCGCGCTTCCGGGCTGCGCTTGCAGTTCGGACGATTCAATGGTGATTGCGTCAATGCGTGCCGGCAGCGCAATGCTGCAGCCGAATGTGCGGCACATCGTCAGCAATGCCGGCTTGGCCTGCGGCAGATAGGCGGCAAGCGTGTTGCGCCACCCATAAGCGGCTTGTGCCAGCAAAACCAGCGTCAGGATCGCGCAGCCGGTACCGAACAGCTTGCGGTTGCGGCGCCTCTGTTGCGGCTGGCGGCGCGCTGCAGTGACAAAACCGGGTTCTTCTGCGTACTGGTCGAATTGGATTGCTGTCGCCTGCCGCTGATCGTCCTGGGCGCGCGCATCTTCTTCGGTGCTGGCGTCGGATGTTGCGCGCAGTTCGGTATTCTGGCCGGCCAGCGCGGCAATGGCGGCATCGGAAGCGACGACGCAGGGCTGCTCCGGCTGTTCTTCTTGCGGAGCCGTGGGTAAGGGCATTCGCTCTGGCGCACGGTAATCTGGCGCGGCAAGATCATCCAATGGATCCGGATTGGCCGCGCCATCGGCCGGCTCGGTCGGTGTCGTTGCGACGGCGACCTGCGCTTGCGCAGCAGGCGGCACCGGCACCGCTTCCGGCGCGATGCCGGAATTTTCTGCCTGAAGCACGGCTACCGGCAATAAATGTTCTATGCCGTTGAATACTTGCTGACATTGTCCGCACCGCACGACGCCGGCGCGTAATTTCAATTGATCATGCGCGACCCGAAACGTCGTATGGCAATGCGGACATTGGGTGGCGAGCGCCATTGCTATGTGCTGGCTGGCGGGACCGCGCGTCGGCCGGAAAGTGCTACCCAGCCATCCTGTTCGGCCCACACCGTCAGCGCGATGAAAGGAGCATAAGCGGCGGCGACTTCTTGCGCCTGCCGTGCCAGCACGCCCGACAGCACCAGCGCACCGCCGGAGGCGACACGTGCTGCCAGCATCGGCGCCATCAGCGCCAGCGGGCCCGACAGGATGTTGGCCACGACGACGTCGAACGTACGGCCGTGCATTGCGGTGCCGAAAGCGTCGGGCAGGTAATAATCGATCGCGCAATTGTTGCGCGCGCTATTGGCATTCGCGGATTCGATGGCTTGCGGATCGATATCGACGCCGATCACGCTGGTTGCGCCGAGCTTTTTGGCAACCATCGCAAGAATGCCGGAGCCGCAGCCATAATCAAGCACCGACAAGCCCTGGGACAACTGTGGCGCCTGCGTTTCCAGCCATTCCATGCAAAGCCGGGTGGTCGGATGGCTGCCGGTGCCGAAAGCCAGGCCGGGGTCGAGTTCCAGTATCAGGCCGTTCGGGTCGGGTGCAGTATGCCAGCTGGGAACTACCCAGATGTTTTTGCCGATATGGATCGGCTCGAACTGGGATTGTGTCAGTCGCACCCAGTCCTGGTCCGCCACCGATCGCAGCGTGTAGGCCGGAATGCCGGCAAGCTTGATGGCAGCGCTGGCTTGCGCCAGAATGGCGGCCTGATTTGCATCGGCATCGGTCAATGCGACCACGCGACTGCGCTCCCAGGCGGCCTGTTCGGGCTCCATGCCGGGCTCGCCGAACAGCGGCTGTTCCGCGTCGGTGCCGAGGTCGGCATCTTCGACGGCGACCGACAATGCGCCGGCTTCCATCAGCGCATCCGACAGTGCTTCTGCGTGGCTGCGCGCCACCTCGATGACGATTTCAGTCCAGCTCATGGGATGCCTTATTTTTTGGTGGGTTTTTGCGTTACTTTCGGCAAATCCGGTTTTTCCGCCAATTTATGCTCCAGGTAATGGATGCTGGTGCCGCCTTCAATGAAGCGCGCATCGACCATCAGTTCCCGGTGCAGCGGAATATTGGTCAGGATCCCTTCCACTACCATTTCGGATAGTGCAATCTGCATCCGCTTGATCGCTTGCTCGCGGGTGGCGCCGTGCGCAATCACCTTGCCGATCATCGAATCGTAATGCGGCGGCACGTAATAGCCGGAGTACGCATGCGAATCGACCCGGATGCCGGGGCCGCCAGGCACATGCCAGGATGTGATCCTGCCAGGGGATGGCGTGAACTTGAATGCATCTTCGGCATTGATGCGGCACTCGATTGCATGCCCGGTAAGCTTGACTTCGCGCTGGCGGAAACGCAACTTCTGGCCGGCCGCGATGCGAATCTGCTCTTGTACGATGTCGATGCCGGTGATCATTTCGGTCACCGGATGCTCGACCTGGACTCGCGTATTCATCTCGATGAAATAAAATTCGCCGTCTTCGTACAGGAATTCGAAAGTGCCGGCGCCACGATAGCCGATCTTGCGACAGGCATCGGCACAGCGCTCGCCGACTTTTTCGATGATCTTGCGTGGAATGCCTGCGGCCGGCGCTTCTTCGATCACCTTCTGGTG
>Ga0366794_1073_pt1 | contig 11676 bp, 8 predicted proteins | sample BONcelN113001C14_FD_207043 | JGI IMG/M metagenome (GOLD analysis project Ga0366794, IMG submission 207043) | Enriched cells from coal bed in the Powder River Basin, Montana, United States - BONCAT cells N11 rep3 HSBNCT.N11.300.1.C14 ...
AAGTCTTGCGATTAATCATTCCGTGCACCATAACTCAAATGAGAACCATTATCATTAATAGGAGGGGTGAGAACGGGGCACGATGAAATCAAGACTTCATGTTTCCGAATCCATAAACCGCACTAAATGTATACCGGCTCCGGCTCCAGTTGCACCCCGAAACGGCTCCGCACATCCTGCTGTATTGCATTGGCCAGATGCACAATGTCGGAACCTGTGGCCGCGCCGAGATTGACCAATACCAGTGCTTGCTTTTCATAAACGCCTGCAGCGCCTAGCGTACGGCCTTTCCAGCCGCATTGATCGATCAGCCAGCCGGCTGCGAGTTTATATTCTGATTCTGATTGCAAGTAACTTACCAAACCGGGAAAACTGTCGCGCAATGCATTGCGCTGCTGCGCCGACACTATCGGGTTTTTGAAAAAACTTCCGGCATTGCCGATGACGCAAGGATCGGGCAACTTGGCGGTGCGAATCGCAATCACCGCCTCGCTGATATCGCGGGCGCTGGGAGCGGTCACTCCACACTCATCTAAATTGCGCACCACATCCGCATAATCGACATTGGCTTGCCACTTCTTGGGCAACGCGAAGGTTACCTCTAGAACGATTATCCGGCCCTGCAAGTCATGCTTGAATATGCTGTCGCGATAACCGAACCGGCAATCGGCGCTATCCAGCGTAATGATGTCGCCGCTGTCAAAATCGTAAGCGCGCAATGCGTGAATATAATCCTTGGCTTCGACGCCGTAAGCGCCGATATTCTGGATCGGCGCGGCGCCGACGCTGCCTGGAATCAGGGAAAGGTTTTCCAGCCCGCCCAGCGCATGGTCCAGAGTCCACAACACGAATGCATGCCAATTTTCCCCGGCGGCTGCCCGCACAAAGGTAAATTCGTCATTTTCTGCAACGATTGCGATACCTTTCATGCCCATATGCATGACCAAACCGGGAAAATCCTGCGTTAGCACAATATTGCTGCCGCCACCGAGCACCAGTCGCGGCAATACCGATAAAGTAGCATCGCTGCGAATGCGGGACAGCACCTCTACCGAAGTCACTTCTGCATACGCATAAGCATGCGCATCCACGCCAAAGGTATTGTGATGGCGCAATGAAAAATTGTATTGAATAGAAGGGCTGATAGTCATAGCGAAGCGATTATAGTGAAAAGCGGATATGGCAACTTGTTTTCCTGTCCGCTAAAATGCGCCATTCACCTATAGCACGATGCAAGATACTAATTGCGATTGTCTACGGTCCGGTCACAAATTAAAGGAATAATCATGCCATCGTTTGATGTTGTATCTGAAGCCAATATGGTTGAAGTAAAAAACGCCGTCGATCAAGCAAACAAGGAAATCACCACCCGCTTCGACTTCAAAGGCAGCGACGCCCGTATCGAGCAAAAAGAAAGAGATCTGACCGGTTACGCCGATTCTGATTTCCAGCTTAGTCAATTGCGCGATGTATTGATCAACAAACTGGTCAAGCGCAGTGTCGATGTGCGCTTTCTGGACGAAGGCAAGATCGAAAAAATTGGCGGCGATAAGGTCAAGCAAGTCATCAAGATCAAAAACGGCATCGAATCCGATGCTGCCAAGAAAATCGTGCGCCTGATCAAGGATAGCAAAATGAAAGTGCAAGCCAGCATCCAGGGCGATGCGGTGCGCATTACCGGTGCCAAGCGGGACGATTTGCAAGGCGCGATGGCGATGCTGCGCAAGGATGTGCCGGACTTGCCGCTGGAATTCAACAATTTCCGCGACTAAGCAGCCAACCCCACAAAACCACGCGATGCGCCTGCACACACTCCTGTTGCCATTGTTGCCGTTGGTTTTGCTGGGTAGCGCCTCTCATGCTGCCGACATTGCGGTAGTCGGGCTGTTTCCGGGCAAAGCGGTGCTGGTGATTGATGGCGGTTCGCCGAAAACTTTTGCCGTCGGCAGCACGGTGACACCCGGCGTCAAATTACTGGCGGCGACCGAATCAACTGCCACCGTCACCGTCAACGACAAAAAACAAACGATTGCGATCGGCCAGCACATCAACCGTGCGGTGCCCACCGGCCCGGTCAGTGTGGTGCTGCAGGCCAATGGCCAGGGGCATTTCATGGCGCAAGGTCAGATCAACGGCGGCACGATCCAGATGCTGGTCGATACCGGAGCGACGATGATTGCGCTCTCCGAAGCGGATGCACAACGGTTGGGCATCAATTACAAGGCCGGCCAGCCCGGTCGCGTCAACACGGCTAACGGCAGCGTTCCCGTGTATCGGGTCAGGCTCGATACCGTCAAGGTCGGCAGCATTGAACTCAATCAGGTCGATGCGGTAGTGCAGCAGGCAGGGCTGCCCTTCGCCTTGCTCGGAATGTCTTTCCTGAACCGGATGGAAATGCGCCGCGATGGTGAAAAAATGACGCTCACCAAACGATTCTGAAATACCTGCTGCACAGCGCCACATTCCAAAAAGGCAGAGTATGCCGAAAAATAGCGCACTTTACGCTTGCAAACCTTACGCTATTTAAAATACTCTGCCATTTAGAATATTTCAAATATTTAAAAATTTCAAACAGTCCCATCAAGCCTGAGAGAACTGTTCTTCACATGCAATTCAATCGTCTTGTTCGATCAGACGACGGGCCTTGACCGCGTCGGCCAGACCATTTAGCACCTGCACACTTTGTTCCCAGCTAATACACCCATCGGTTACCGATTGGCCATAGGTTAATTCCTTGCCGGGAACCAGGTCTTGGCGTCCGGCTACCAGATGCGATTCGATCATGACGCCGACGATACGATGGTCGCCAGCTGCAATTTGCTTTCCGATATCGGCGCACACCGGAATTTGATTCTCCGGTTTTTTCGAACTGTTCGCGTGCGACGCATCGATCATCAACCGTTGCGCCAAGCCACTGGCGGCTATGTCCTTGCACGCTGCGTCCACGCTGGCTGCATCATAATTAGGCGTTTTTCCACCACGCAAAATAATGTGGCAATCTTCGTTGCCGCCGGTGGCGACGATGGCCGAATGGCCGCCTTTGGTAACCGACAGGAAATGATGCGGCTGCGACGCGGCCTTGATGGCATCGACTGCGATTTTGACATTGCCGTCGGTACCGTTCTTGAAACCGACCGAACACGACAACCCGGAAGCCAGTTCGCGATGCACTTGCGATTCGGTGGTACGGGCGCCGATTGCGCCCCAGCTGATCAGGTCCGCGATGTATTGCGGGCTGATGACGTCGAGAAATTCGGTGCCGGCCGGCAAACCCAATTCATTAATATCGAGCAACAATTTGCGCGCAATATGCAAGCCGTCATTGATGCGAAAGCTATTGTCCATGTACGGATCGTTGATCAAGCCTTTCCAGCCCACGGTGGTGCGCGGTTTTTCAAAGTAGACGCGCATGACGATTACCAGTTCGCCTTTGAGGCGTTCGCACTCCTTGGCCAGCAAGTGCGCATATTCCAGTGCCGCTTTGGTGTCGTGAATCGAGCACGGACCAATCACCACCATGATCCGGTCATCCTGACCGTGCAGAATGCCATGCAGCGCGGCGCGGGCTTCGGCCACTGTGGCCTGGGCCTTGCTGGAACAGGCGAATTCGCGAATCAGGTGTGACGGTGGCGTTAATTCTTTCATTTCTCGTATGCGTAAATCATCGGTGCGTGGCATGGTTTTCTCCAGGTTATGAATATTGGGTAGACATAAAAAAACCGCCATCGCTGGCGGTTTTTGTGAAATTCGGTTTGGTCTCGCCTATCGTGCTGCTTTTACGTGAACCTTCCGCCTCTCCACCGCCTTGGGTTGGAATAGCTAAAGTAAAAATAAAAGAAGGAAAATGCGAAGCTCATGTTTCGGTCTGTACAGGTAGGAATCGTTTCAAATCGAAATTCACTATAACAAGATTATTCAAGATTTGGCAAGCGCTTTCTCCGCTGACTCTACCTCATTCCCTTTCGCCTTCAATCGTGAACGCGCCGCCCCTGCGCAGGTACTGCAAAGGCAGCGAATAACGTGCACGGTAAATGGAGGAAGGAAATCAGGCGGTGCCACCCACCGTAAGCTCCTCGATGCGCAACGTCGGTTGACCGACGCCGACCGGCACGCTCTGGCCTTCCTTGCCGCAGACGCCGACGCCTGGGTCGAGCCGCAAATCGTTGCCGATCATCGAGACCCGATTCAGCACGTCCGGGCCATTGCCGATCAGCGTCGCACCCTTGACCGGATACGTGATTTTGCCGTTTTCGATCATGTAGGCTTCGCTGGCGGAAAAGACAAACTTGCCGCTGGTGATATCGACCTGGCCGCCGCCAAAATTGACCGCAAACAAACCGTTCTTGACCGAGGCCAGGATTTCCGCCGGGTCCTTGTCGCCGGCCAGCATGTAAGTATTGGTCATGCGCGGCATCGGCAAATGCGCGAACGATTCGCGCCGGGCATTGCCGGTCACCGGCATATTCATCAGCCGCGCATTCATCGTGTCTTGCAGATAGCCTTTCAAAATGCCGTCTTCGATCAGCGTGGTGCACTGGCTCGGGTTGCCTTCGTCATCGATGTTGAGCGAACCGCGGCGGTCGGCGATGGTGCCGTCATCGACTACGGTCACGCCTTTGGCTGCGACGCGCTGGCCGATGCGGCCGGAAAATGCGCTGGAACCCTTGCGGTTGAAATCGCCTTCCAGGCCGTGACCGATCGCTTCGTGCAACAAGATGCCGGGCCAACCCGGCGCCAGCACCACGGTCATCGGGCCGGCAGGCGCCGGACGCGCATCCAGATTCACCAGCGCCGTCTTGACTGCATTGGTCGCGTATTGTTCCAGAATCTCGTCGCTGAAGTAACCGTAACTGTAGCGCCCGCCGCCACCGGCCGAACCCATCTCGCGGCGACCGTTCTGCTCCACGATCACGGTCACCGAAACCCGTACCAGCGGACGGATATCGGCAGCCAGCACGCCGTCGCTGCGCACTACCAGCACCACATCGTATTCGCCGGCCAGACCGGCCATCACTTGCACCACGCGCGGGTCTTTGGCGCGCGCCATCCGCTCGACGCGCTCGAGCAGCTTGACTTTTTCGGTCGCGTCGAGCGACGCCAGCGGGTCGTTCGGCAGATACAGCGCGCGTCCGCCAACCTGCTGCATCGAAGAGGCGACCTTGATCTTGCCGGCACCGCGCCGGGCGATAGTGCGGGTAGCGGCGGCCGCCTCCAGCAATGCGCGCTCGGAAATTTCGTCGGAATAGGAAAAGGCGGTCTTGTCGCCCGCTACCGCGCGCACCCCGACGCCCTGGTCGATCGAAAAGCTGCCGGTCTTGACGATGCCTTCTTCCAGGCTCCAGCCTTCGCTCTTGGTGAACTGGAAATACAGGTCGGCATAATCGACCTTATGGGTAAACATCGTACTCAGGGTTTTGATCAGCTTGGATTCGTCCAGCCCGAAAGGCGTGAGCAGGATGTCGCGGGCGATGGCAAGGCTGCCGAGATTCGGTTCAAATGGTTTCATGATAGGTCGCAATCGCGCTTGGCGCGCCAGGTTGTTGGTTCGTGTTGGTTCGTATGTGATTCGGGAGATGAGGCGATTGTAGAGCATCTGGCGGCGCCGGGTCGCAATGACACGCACCGCAACCCGGCGCATATCTGCAGCAGGTTGGCAATCTATCTACAGAAACGCAAAATATAAGGAGTATGCATTAAAACGTTGCATTGCCCGCATATATAATATGCGGTTACAAAAAATACACAATGGAGTACATATTACCTTGGGAATTTTATAAAAGCGGCGTAGCGAGCTTGCGGTGACGCAATGCCGGCAGATTTTCCCGTACCTGCGCCAGCCTCTGCGGATCGAATTCCCCTATCACTACGCCTTCTCCGGCGGGCAGCACCGCCTTGATTTCGCCCCACGGATCGATCAGCATGCTGTGGCCCCAGGTGCGGCGGCCGTTTGGATGCAGGCCGCCCTGCGCTGCGGCCAACACATAACACTGGTTTTCGATGGCGCGGGCGCGCAACAGGATTTCCCAATGCGCGCGGCCGGTAGTGTAGGTAAACGCGGCCGGCACCACGATCAGCGCGCATTCGCCCATCGCACGGTACAACTCCGGAAAGCGCAAGTCGTAACACACCGACAAACCGACCTGGCCGAATGGCGCAGCGAAGGTAGCAACCGCATCGCCATGCACGATGGTGCGCGATTCGTCATACGATTCGTCGCCCTTGGTGAAGCCGAACAGATGGATCTTGTCGTAGTGGCACACGCAGTTGCCTTGAGGATCGAACACCAGCGTCGTATTCATCACCTTGCCGGCTTCGGGTGCGATCATCGGCAGCGTGCCGCCGATCAGCCAGATGCCGTGCTGGCGCGCCATCTCCGCCATCGCGGTTTGCAGCGGGCCGCTGCCGGCCGGCTCGGCAAAAGGGAGCTTGTCCAGTTCCTGCAATCCCATGATCGGCCAGTATTCGGGCAGCAGCACCAATTGCGCGCCCTGCTGCGCCGCTTGTTCCACCAGTCGGCGCGCTACGGCGATATTTTCTGCCGGATGCGGGGTCGAAATCATTTGCACCGCCGCGATGCGGATTGGGGAGTCGATGCGAGAATTATCTACTGTCATTTGCATGTACCTCATTTATTGGAAACATTGGCGCCCGCTTTTGCCTTGTGCTCTATTTTTGTGACGATCGGCTCTTTCCACGGGCCGCTGATCTGATATTCGTAGGTAAACGCCCGCGCCAGCGGTTCGCGCAGGAATAATTGCGCCAGGAAAGTCCCCAAGCCGATGACCGGATTGACCGCCAGCGCATATACCACCGATGCGGCGCCGGCATTAATTTCAGGAATCACCGCGACATGCAGGTTCTGCGACTCCTTGGCGATATCGGCGGTGCCGTCGATCAACACCGCAGCACTCACGCTGCGCATTTTGAAGTTATCGGTTCTGGCTACGCCGCGCTCGATGGCGGCGGTAGCGGTCACGCCATCAAACGAAAACCCCTCGGAAAAAATATCGCGAAAATCCAGCGTCAACCGGCGCGGCAGCGATTGCATGCTGAGCACGCCCAAAAGTTTCGCCGCGCCCGGATCGACCTTCAGGAATTGGCCGGCCGCCATATCCAGATGGATCTGGCCGCTCAGGCTGGGAATATCCAGCGAAAAAGGCAGGCCGTTCCAATTGATATCGCCATCGAGCTTGCCTTTGCCGCCGCGTAAAACATCGGGATAACCGAAACGCCGCAGCAGCTTGCCGGCATCCGTTATATCCAGCGCGTACGTCAAATCGGTCCTGCTCTGGCCATCCTTGGTAATCCACTTGCCGGCGGCGGTCATGCTGGCGTCCGCATTGGTCAGAGCCAGGCGATTGATGCGCCATTCGCGCATGCCTGGGGCTTTGAGGTTGTTGGCTACCACTTCCAGCCGTCCCAGTTTCTTGTTGAAAAGCTCGAAATTCTCGGCCACGATATTCAGGCTCGGGATTTGGGTCGGCGTATTTTTACCTTCCAGCAAGTTTCCGACATCGGAAGCATCCGATTGCGGGATAGTCAGCGTCGCCAGCCGCGCCGTCACGCGACCCATCGTACCGGCTACCGAATCCCAGGTCAGATAGCCGGAAGCCTGGTTCGAATCGATGTTGGCTTGCCAGGTTTCTTTCTGACGCGAAGCACCGACCACCACGTTATCGAGCTGCTTGCCCATGACAAACAGGGTTTTGGCATGCGCGGCCATGATTTCGGGCTCGACGTACTGGCTGATATCGAGCACCTCGCCCGTGCGGGCCGGCGCAGCATTACCGTTGCCGGTACTGCCTGCTGCTGCGATTTCATTGCTGACCCGCTGCCATTCATCGACGTTCAACGACTGCAATTCGACTTGTGCGGCCAATCCGCTATCGGGCAGCGGCGGCGGCACGTTGACGCCGATACCGCCGCGCGTCACACGCCACTGCGCGTTTTTCTCGACCGTCTTTTGACGCAGGTAATGCGCGCTGATCTCATTGCCCAGCGAGATTTTGATCTGGTCGTGCAACAGCAACGGATCTGCCGATGGCAGCGTGGCAAGCAGCATTTTGAGCGGCAGGGTCGCGCTCGCAGCCTTTTGCAAGGGCGCAGGGAAATCCAGCGCCACTCCTTGCAGGCCGGATTCGATCAGCAATTCCAGCTGATGATTCTTGACCGTGACGGTGCTGCTGTAGCGGGTACTGCCGGTCAGGCGCTGCGTCAAGCCTTGAACCGCCGGCGTCGGATACGCTTTGCGCAGGCCGGGAGCCGAAACACTGCCGTCGATCTTGATGCGGATGGTGCCATCGGCCAAGCTGCCGCCGGAAGCCACCGCCGGTCCGCCCAGCAGAGTGGCGCTGATGCCATTCAGATTCACGCCTTTTTCATTGAATTCCAGCTTGCCCTTGGCAGCCGAAAGGTTCGGGATCGCTTCCTGCAGCGAGACATCGTTGTTGTTCAACTGCAGCGTGCCGTTGACTTTCGATTCGAGCAAGCGCTCCAGCGGCAATCGCAGCTTCAGCGCCAGCTTGGCAGTGCCGCCGCCTTTCGATTCGGCGGTGAAATCATCGATCCAGCCGGCCACCGGACTGTTGTTGACATAATCGAAATAATTTTGCAGCAAGCCGGCCGCATTGCCGTCGACTTCCAGCACGCTGTCATGCGACAGCAGGTCGGCGATCACCACTTTCACGTTCGACAAGGCCGCATTATGGGTTTTGGCCGCATCGCCAAAAATTTCCATGCGGGTTTTATCGAACACGAAACGGCCCTGGATTTGCTCGAGTTCCGGCCACAGCGGTGATTTGCCATCCTTGCCGAAAAAACCGGGATCGAAATTCAATCTGCCGTCGCGTATCTTGCCGGCAATGCGGAAAATACCGGCCGGCTGTACTGCCGCCTTGTCGCCCGCTTTTTCAGACCGGAAAGGCATTTGCGCCAGATCGCCCTGCAGCCGGATCACGACCTCATCGGCTCTGCCGTCTTGCAGCGCACCGACCAGCCAGTTGCGCAAACGCTCCGGCGTTTGCGCTGGCAGATAGCGGCCGATTTTTTTCAGATCGACTCCTGACGCATGGCCGCTTAAATCAATCTCGCCCAGCGGCTTGCCCGATTGGGGCGTCAGCGGAATCACATGCTTGCCCGCCAAGCTGGCCACCATGCCATCCTGCGTCAGATCCATCTTATCCACCCGGAACAGCACATGGTCCTTGCCCTGGAAATCCCATCCCGCTTGCATCTTCAAGGTATCGATCGTTATCACCGGCTCCATGAAATATCCGGGCAAGGTCAGCTGCAAGCGGTTCGAGTCGAGTGAAAAACTGCCGCCTTTGTCGCTGGCATCGAGTTGACCGGTCAGATTTTCAAAACCCGGAATCGCCGGCACCGCCGCCTGCGCGGCAGCGGTTGCACTTTTTGCCCGTGCCGGCCGGCCGGGCTGGGCCGCCAGCGACAGGCCGGCGAATTGCCCCTTGACCTTGTAAGCAGCAATTTCAGGATAAGTGCCCTGCCACTCTGCGGAGAAATTGCGCAACGCGCCGCGCGGTGCGAAATCCGCCAGCATCTGCAGTTGGGCCGGCGTCAGCGGCAAGCGCTCCGCGAAATTGACCAGTGTCTGTAAATCCATGTACTGCGCGTGGATGCTGGTCTTGTCGGGCTTGCCGTTTTTGCCCGGCACATAGGATTCGCTGACGGTAGTCGCCGGCAAACGCAAGCCCTCTTTGGTGGTCAGCGAAAAATCGGATACCGAAAAAGTATGGCCGCGTGCGCCCAGGGCTGGCGTGCCCGCAGGCATAACGGTAGCAGTAGCATCGAACTCTTCGCGCGCGAAAACCCGGCCGCGCAGTTGCGCCAGATTCAGCGGCTGCAGATCCTTGCGCAGGCGGGCCGAAACGTCCGACAGCGTCAGGTCGGCGGTAAAGCCGGCAATTCTGGCCTGGTTGAAATTGAGCCATGCGCGTACCGAACCGGTGCCCTGCATGACCTCGATCGGATAATCTGCGTAAGCGCGCCAGGCGGCCAGATCGGTATTGGGCAGGTGGGCGAATAACACGCCTTTCCAGCGCATCACATCGGCAATATTGCGCGAAAAATGCGGATGCACGAAATCGGCGCGCACATCGATCGGCGCCGCCAGCGCCGCCGGCGGCGTCGCTTGCAGCCCGAACTGATGATGCCGGCCCTGATTGCGCAATCTGAAATCGAGGTTTGCCAGGATCAGTTCAGGCGCGCCGCGCAGAGTATCGTTCCAGCGCAAGCGTCCTTCGTGCACCACGATCTGGGTCTGCTCCAGCAGCCAGTTGGCGCCCCGGTTATCGGTACTTTTTCCCAGATCGACAAAAATCCCGCCGACATACAGCCCGCCATCGGCAGCGCGCCGGATATCCAGATCGGGACGGTTTATTTCCAGCAGCGCCAGCCGCACTTCCCCCGCCACTACCGACCACCAGGAAAAGGTAGCGGCAATGCTGGGCAGCGACAGCGCCTGCCGGCCATCCTTGTCCAGCACAACCACGTCATTGAGCGACAGGTACGGTTGCAAGCCATTCCAGGATGCATATACCCGGGCAATCGTCACCGGCCGGCCGACTACCTGGCTGGTCAGTCGCTCGATATCGCCCTTGTAATGGTCGATATTCGGCAATACCGCATAGCGCAGGACCAAGAACAAGCCGCAAAAAACGAAGTACGCCAGCACCAGCAACCGCACCAGCCAGCGCAACGCATGGTGCGACAGCACATTGAACTTGGCATACGCCAGGCGGGCCGCCCACCAGTGGCGCGACAGGCGTGCGCGCAGGCTGGTCGGAGAAGATTGTTCTATGCTCATTGAATTGTTCTACAGAAAACTGGGCGTAAAATGCATGATAGCCAAAAATGGCCGGTTGCCGCGCCTTGGAGAACTATCTGGTGCCGACGATGATTGATGAACAGCTTGAATACCTCTAATTTTCCATGACCATATCATTGTTAAGTAGTGCCGCAGCGTCCCGTTTCCATGCCCGTTGGCAGAATGCCGATCCGCAGCGCCCGGCTTTGCTCGCCAGTGTCGCTCAATTATCCTTAAACCGAAGCAGCTTTGTGCGTTTGTTGCAAAATGAAACCGATGCCGGCCTGTCGCTGCCGCGCGCGATGCGCCGCCTGCGCAACCTGGTCATCGCCACGCTGATCGAGCGCGACTTGAACGGTGCCGCCGATATGGATGAAGTAGTCACCACGATCAGCGCATTTGCCGACTTTGCCGTGCAAACCCATCTGGCGGCGCTGATGGCCGACATGGTCGCGCTGCATGGCGTGCCGGTAGGCGAGGATTCCGGCGCCGAGCAAGAGCTGATCGTACTCGGAATGGGCAAGCTGGGCGGCTACGAACTCAACGTCTCATCCGACATCGATCTTATTTTCGTGTATGCGGAAGACGGCGAAACCCGCATCAGCACGCCGGAACAGCGGCAACTGTCGAACCATGAGTTTTTTATCCGGCTGGGTAAAAAACTGATTCATGCGATATCGGAAATCGAGGAAGACGGTTTCACTTTCCGGGTCGACATGGCGCTGCGCCCGAACGGAAAATCCGGCCCGCTGGCCGCCAGTTTCAATATGGTCGAAGAATATTTCATCGTCCAGGGCCGCGAATGGGTGTATTAGCTGGGAACAAAGTGTGCAGGTGCTAAATGGTCTGGCCGA
>Ga0366794_1088_pt1 | contig 10638 bp, 10 predicted proteins | sample BONcelN113001C14_FD_207043 | JGI IMG/M metagenome (GOLD analysis project Ga0366794, IMG submission 207043) | Enriched cells from coal bed in the Powder River Basin, Montana, United States - BONCAT cells N11 rep3 HSBNCT.N11.300.1.C14 ...
CGGCATCGCAAACAGCCAAGCCGCCGCTGCATCGCAGTAAAATCGGCGGGTGATTTACAGTGACATTCAATAGGCACTTCACCATATGAGCAATACCGACAGCCCGAACAAACCGCCCTCTCCCATCATTGGCAGCTCCGATTCCGGCCACAGCGATGGCCCGTCGCCGTGGTCCCAAACCTGGAGTATCCTGTCGGCCCGATTCAAGGCGCTCTCTCACAGAGCAGCCCAGCGCATCAACCAGCGCACGCTGATCATCGGGGTTTCAGCACGGATTTTTCATCCAGAGAAAGGCTCCATCGGATTAAGTAGTAAAACTCTCCAATATCTGGAAGAGTCGATTGCCCAATGGGTGATGTCGCGTGACGTGATGGTGTTAATGATCCCGTCCGTCAACAGTAGCGGCCTGCTGCACAACAGCAGCATTCGGTTGCGCGACTATGCGAAACAGCTTGACGGATTGGTGCTGCAGGGTGGCGCAGATGTCGCTCCGATGACGTATGCGACAGCCGTCACACGGCCGGAATGGAGCGGCGACCGCGCGCGCGATATGTACGAGCTGGAATTGCTGCATGAATTCATCGAAGCCGGTAAGCCGGTACTGGGAATTTGCCGAGGCTGCCAATTGATCAATGTCGCCTTCGGCGGCACGCTGCATCAGGATATCGCCTCCGATGTACCGAATGCGATTTCCCATGTCAACGATACGTACGACCTTAATTCGCACTCCATCCATCTGACTGAAGGCGGCTTGCTGGCAGGACTGTTTGCCGCACAGCCGGGAGCCCCACTGGTTAATTCGATCCACCACCAAGCGGTTAAAACGCTGGGTCGCGACATCGTGATTGAAGCAACATCGACCGAAGATCAAGTCATAGAAGCAATTCGCCATAGCAAATCGAACTTTGTCGTGGGCTTGCAATGGCATCCGGAATTTCATCGTGCCGGAAGCGCCAAATTACTGGATTGCACCGTTATCTTGGACCGCTTCCTGCGCGCCGCACGCGAAACGCGCTTCTGACATAAGCAAAAATGGCGCAGGGTAAATATGGCTTACCATGTAGAGCCAAAATATTGCCAAGGAAAAAATATGTCTGTTGCCTACTGGTGCGTTCTTGTGGCCGGCATGATGCCGGTTTTCACTGTCGCCATTGCCAAATATGGGCGTCCTGACTATGACAACAGCGAGCCGCGTGCGTGGATGGACAAGCTTGAAGGCAAGCGTCGCCGCGCAGATTACGCGCATCGCAACCATTTTGAAGCATTCCCCTTCTTTGCCGCCGGCGTGATCATTGCACAACAACTAACTGCATCGCAAAATGCCATCAATCTTCTGGCCTTGAGCTTCATCGCCGCACGTATCGTCTATACCTTCTGTTATCTGAAGAATTACGACCTGTGGCGCTCCATCGTCTGGGCAATCGGCTATCTGTGCGTGATCGGCCTTTTCCTGCTTGCCGGCTGGCCACGATAAGCCCATTGCGGGAAGCGTTGAATATCGGCTATAAAATACCGTTGCGAAAAGGAATGCGTACTGCAGAGGCAGACGTATACTTGCTGCCCGAATACGAAACAAGGAAACCTGTGCAAAAACTATCGTTCACGCTGGAAGGCGAATACATCGAATTGAATCAACTGCTAAAACTGGTCGGTATTTGCGACAGCGGCGGCGCCGGTAAAATGCTGGTAGCGCAAGGCAATGTTTCGGTCGATGGGCAAATCGAATTGCGCAAAACATGCAAAATCCGCGCTGGCCAAGTGGTAAGTCTGGGAGATGTACGGATTCAAGTCATCGCGGCCTGAATTTTCCTGCTAAAAAAATCCTGCCATAGACGTGCAGGAGTTTTTTTTCACTTTACTGCATCTTTCCGAACTAGGCCGCAGTTGCGGCCGCAGCATCGGTCTCACGCAGAAATTTCGCTAGTGCCGCATCCATCGTATCGACATGATGGGAAAACCAGTTCGGCAACTCCTGTGCCAGTCGCATCCCGACCTCAAAATCGCCCTGCAGCGTACATGTGCGGACATCGCGTATTACGTCCAGTACTGCATTATGCTCGCGCCGATGGCAACCGGCAGAGGGAAAATCGTGCACTTGCATCCACTGGTTTTCCTGCTCGAAATGCAGCACCGTATGCGCAATCAACGCATCGAGTCGCTCCAGGTAAGCATTTTGATCGGCCTGCGCCAAAGCGGCGCACAACGTCAGGAACTCTCGATGTATCGCATCCATCGGTTCAAAATCCAGCATCAGGTGTTCCTGCTGCGCAAAATTATTTTCCAAAATTCCTGCCATGCGCCCCTCCAACTCTTGATATTGATCAAAATCCGGTTAAAAAAAGGCCTTCCTAAGCACTTTATGTGCTGAGGAAGGCCAGATCGTGATTACCGTGTGATGCTGTTACGCAGCTTCACGCGATGATTTTTTGCGTTCGTTTTCTTTCAGATAGCGCTTGCGCAAACGAATGCTTTTCGGTGTGATTTCGACCAACTCATCGTCAGCAATGAATTCAACCGCATATTCAAGCGACATTAGAATCGGCGGTACCAAGCGCACTGCTTCGTCGGTGCCGGATGAACGCACGTTAGTCAATTGCTTGCCCTTGATCGGGTTAACCACCAGATCATTGTCGCGCGAGTGGATGCCGATGATCATGCCTTCGTACACTGGATCATTGTGGCTGACGAACATGCGACCGCGATCCTGCAGTTTCCACAATGCGTACGCAACCGCCGCGCCATCATCCTGAGAAATCAGAACACCATTACGGCGACCGGCCATTTCACCCTTGCTGTTGTCCACTGGTGCATATTCGTCGAACACATGGCTCATCAAGCCGGTACCGCGGGTCAAGGTCATGAATTCGCCCTGGAAACCGATCAGGCCGCGGGCAGGAATACGGTACTCGAGACGCACACGCCCTTTGGCATCCGACTCCATGTTTTGCAGATCGCCGCGACGACGGCCCAGCTCTTCCATGACACCGCCCTGGTTGGCTTCTTCGACATCAACGGTCAGGTTTTCAAACGGCTCATGACGCACGCCGTCAATCATCTTGAATACCACACGTGGACGCGACACGGCCAGCTCGAAACCTTCGCGGCGCATGTTTTCGATCAGAATCGTCAAATGCAATTCGCCGCGACCCGATACTTCATAGGTCGAATCGTCGTTTTCTGCCTGCACCACGCGCAAGGCCATGTTGCCCTTGAGCTCGCGGTCCAGACGATCCTTGATCTGACGCGTTGTCACAAACTTGCCTTCGCGTCCGGCCAGCGGCGAATTGTTGACCATGAAATTCATCGTCAATGTCGGCTCGTCCACTTTCAACATCGGCAAGGCATTTGGCGCATCCGGTGCACAGACCGTAGTGCCGATGCCAATTTCTTCGATGCCGTTGATCAAGACGATGTCACCAGCCAGAGCTTCATCGACGAGAACGCGCTCCAAACCCTTGAATGTCAGCACCTGATTGATACGCGCCTTGACCGGTTTATCGCCGGGGCCGTTCATGATGACGACGTCTTGCAATGGCTTGACGCGTCCACTCAGGATACGTCCGACACCGATCTTGCCAACATACGATGAATATTCGAGCGAAGTGATTTGCAGTTGCAATGGACCGTTCGGATCATCTTCACGCGCAGGAACGTATTTCAAGATGGCTTCGAACAGCGGCTTCATGTCGCCTTCGCGTACTTCAGAATCGAGGCTGGCATAACCGTTCAGCGCCGAAGCATAAACAACCGGGAAATCGAGTTGCTCTTCGGTCGCGCCGAGTTTATCGAACAGATCGAATGTCGCGTTGATCGCCCAGTCCGGACGTGCGCCCGGACGGTCAATTTTATTGATAACGACGATAGGCTTGAGACCGAGGGCCAGCGCTTTACGCGTAACGAAACGGGTCTGTGGCATTGGGCCTTCTTGAGCATCAACCAATAGCAGTACGCAATCAACCATCGAAAGCACGCGCTCGACCTCGCCGCCGAAGTCGGCATGGCCCGGAGTATCGACGATATTGATATGTGTACCTTCGTACTCAACTGCGCAATTTTTTGACAGAATCGTGATGCCACGTTCTTTTTCGATATCACCTGAATCCATCACCCGGGCATCGACTTGCTGGTTGTCGCGGAAAGTGCCGGACTGACGCAGCAATTTGTCGACGAGTGTGGTCTTGCCGTGATCAACGTGGGCGATGATGGCGATGTTGCGAATTGCGCGTATTGTATTTGACATGGTCGTGATAGTGTGATTCGGTTAGCCGTGGATTATAACATGTTGCAATGCACAGAATTAAATTGTCTTTGTATTTCAATGGCTTGCTTGCTTATAAAAAACATCCTCCCGCAGGCAAATAAAAACTAAGCGGAAGTATGCGTGGAAATCAAACGCTCGGGGGCAAGCACCCCAAATTCCACTATTTGGCCAGTACCGAGCAATCGCCTATCGTTCTGCCGATAAACCCTTGTCCGTCCTTGCTCAACTGGCAAAGTCATACCTTCTTTTACAAGGGACAAACGCTGCCCCTGCAAGAATCTGGCCGACAACAACTCCGGCAAAAAAATTTCCGGAAAAGAGGAAAGCAATGCATCGACAGGAGCCAGTGATTGGCTACGTAGCGATTCCGGCATTTCGATCATTGCATCCAGTGTCAATGCGTCCTTCAGCAACAAGGCCCCCACTTGAGTACGGCGTAGAGCTTGCAAATGTGCACCGCAACCCAGCACGGCACCGATATCTTCGCCTAACACGCGGATGTAAGTCCCCTTGCTGCAAGTTACGCGTATGGTCAGATGGGGAGCACGGTATTGAATGCACTCCAACGCATGAATGTGCACCCGCCGCGCTTCGCGATCCAGTGTCAGCCCGGCACGCGCATACTCGTACAGCGGCTTGCCATCGCGCTTCAGCGCCGAATACATCGGAGGAACCTGATCGATCTCTCCGACAAATTGCAACAACACTGCGTCGATCTGGTTTTGCGTCACATCAACAGCGTGCGTTTCCAGCACTTCGCCTTCCGTGTCGCCAGTCGTCGTCTTGATGCCCAGATGCACGATTGCTTCATAGGATTTATCAGCATCAAGTAAATCCTGCGCAAATTTTGTCGCCTCACCAAAGCAGAGCGGCAATAAGCCGGTAGCAAATGGATCCAAGGTACCGGTATGTCCGGCTTTTTTCGCATTCAAAAGCCGTTTGACTTTGATCAGCGCATCATTGCTGGACCATCCCACAGGCTTATCCAGCAATAGCACGCCATCAATTGCCTGACGCAAAATCTTGACTTGGTTTTTAGCCATGCTGATAGAGAGCATCTGGTAATGCTATGAGGACTTGAATAGAAATGGGGGAAAACGTCAATTTTTCACTATTGACCTTATTCAATATATTAGTTTTCACCATCGTCCAGTGCCCGCGTAGCATTAGCCTGCTGTATCAACTTGGACAAATCCGCACCTCGCGAAATCGAGGAATCATAAAGAAAGTGCAAAGCTGGAAGCGTGTGTATCGATATCCTGCGTCCCAATTGTCCCCGAATAAAGCCCGCAGCTTTATCCAGGCCTTCCTGCGTATTCTTCAGTGCTTCTGCACTATCGTTAAGGGTGGTAAAAAAAATCTTTGCATGCGCATAATCGGGCGTGACTTGCACTTCGGTAATGGTAATCATGCCTACGCGCGGGTCTTTTAACTCAAAAGCAATAATTTCGGATAAATCGCGCTGAATTTGATCTGCAACTCGCAGACCGCGCCCAGGGATGGATTTGCTATGTTTAGCCATGTGTAATTAACTGCCTGTAATCGTCGATATCATAAAAAGGAGCCGCCATAAATAAATGCCCCGGCCACACACAGTATGCGTGCTGCCGGGGCATCTACAAGCGAACAACGACGCTAAGAAAAATGTGGCAGCGCAGTGTTACAGCGTACGTGCAACCTCTTGGACCTCAAACACTTCAAGGTGATCGCCTTCTTTGATGTCGTTGAAGTTTTTCAATGTCAGGCCGCATTCAAAACCAGCCCGCACTTCTTTGGCATCATCTTTGAAACGTTTCAGCGAATCGAGTTCACCTGTCCAGATAACAACATTCTCGCGCAACAGCCGTACCGAAGCGCCACGCTTGACAACGCCGTCAAGCACATAACAGCCGGCAATTGCCCCAACTTTGCTTACCAGAATAACCTGACGAATCTCAACCAAGCCTAACGCTTGCTCACGTTTCTCTGGGGCAAGCATGCCGGACAGCGCTGCTTTAACCTCATCGATCGCATCATAAATAATGCTGTAATAGCGAATATCAATGCCATTGGCTTCTGCCAATTTGCGCGCGGAAGCATCTGCACGCGTATTGAAACCGATGATGACTGCCTTGGACGCTACAGCAAGATTCACATCCGATTCGCTGATTCCACCAACGCCTGCATGTACAACCTGGACCCGCACTTCGCTGGTCGATAGTTTTTGCAGCGATTGAACCAGAGCCTCTTGCGAACCCTGAACATCTGTTTTGATGATCAATGGCAAGTTCTGTACCTCTCCCTCGCCCATTTGCTCAAACATATTCTCAAGCTTGGCGGCCTGCTGCTTGGCCAGTTTCACGTCACGGAATTTACCTTGACGGAACAAACCGATTTCACGCGCCTTGCGCTCGTCTGCCATGACCATTACATCTTCACCAGCCACCGGAACTTCTGTCAAACCTTGAATTTCAACTGGTATCGATGGACCTGCTTCTGTAATGCTCTTGCCGTTTTCATCCACCATTGCACGCACGCGACCATAAGAAGAACCAGCCAAAACCACATCGCCGCGCTTCAACGTTCCCGACTGCACAAGTATCGTTGCAACCGGGCCGCGCCCCTTATCAAGTCGCGCCTCAACAACCAGACCACGGGCAGGTGCATCGCGTTGTGCTCTCAGCTCCATGACTTCGGCTTGCAGAAGCACGCTTTCGAGCAGGTCGTCAATACCCTGACCGGTTTTTGCAGAAACCGAAATGAACGGTGAATCGCCGCCGTATTCTTCCGGCACAACTTGTTCGGCAATTAATTCCTGTTTGACGCGGTCGAGGTTAGCGCCCGGCTTATCAATTTTATTGATAGCCACGACCAGCGGCACCCCAGCTGCTTTCGCGTGAGCAATCGCTTCTTTGGTTTGCGGCATCACGCCATCATCAGCTGCCACAACCAGAATAACGATATCCGTTGCCTGTGCACCGCGTGCCCGCATTGCAGTAAATGCCTCGTGGCCGGGTGTATCCAGGAAAGTGATCATGCCACGCGGTGTTTCTACGTGATATGCGCCAATATGCTGAGTAATCCCACCAGCCTCGCCCGAAGCTACCTTGGCGCGACGAATATAATCAAGTAGCGATGTTTTACCATGATCAACGTGACCCATTACAGTCACGACAGGAGCACGCGGCAGCAGTTCAACATCGGCATGTTCAGTATCGGATTCCAGCAAGGCTTCAGGATCATCAAGCTTCGCAGCAAATGCCTTATGGCCCATTTCCTCGACCAGAATCATTGCTGTTTCCTGGTCCAGAACCTGGTTGATCGTGACCATCTGACCCAAAGTCATCAAATGCTTGATAACTTCGGATGCCTTGACAGACATCTTGTGCGCCAACTCGGCAACCGTAATCGTTTCCGGCACGTAGACGTCTTTAACCACAGCTTCCGTAGGAGCCTGAAAATTAGTGCTGCGATCGTCACTATGGGAATTTCTGCGTCCACCGCGCGAACCGCTGCGCCAGGCATCGCGCCCTGAGCCGGTATTGCCACGTGGCTTGATAGTGCTAGCTCCGCGCTTCTTGGCAGCATCATCTTGCCAAGTCGACGATACATTTGCGGACTTAATCGATTTTTTATCGACAACTACCGGTTTTTTATCGCTTGGTTTCTTGTCGGCCGGTTTATGCAACGTGCCTTCAGGGGCCTTCACCACTACTGGTGGCGGCACTGGTTCTGGTGCCTTAATTACTCTACGAGGCGCGCTCAGCATTGCCTTGATCTGAGCAACCTCATCCGCTACAGCCTTACGTGCCCGTTCAGTAGCGGCAGTTTTTTCGGCAGATTCCTTGGCTTGCAAATCAGATTTTTTCTTCGCATCTTCAGCGGCAATGCGTTTTTTATCTTCTGCAGCGACATCACCAGTTGCGGCAACTGCCACGACAGCTTGAGCAGCGTTTTTTTCCGCTTCTGCCTTGGCTTTTTGCAATATTTTTTCTTGTGCTTCAGCCTGCGCTATTTTTTCAGCTTCAAGCTTCGCCAAACGCTCTTGCTTTTCACGCAATTCCGCCTCCTGACGAGAAATCAATTCGGCTTGACGGCGCATTTCTTCTTCTCGCCGGGCAACTTCGTCCGTATCGACTACCGGCACAGCTGCCGCCACTTCTGGAACTTCTGCCTGCGTATCTTCGCGCTTTACAAAAGTGCGCTTCTTGCGCACTTCGACTTGAATCGTGCGCGACTTGCCAGTGGCGTCAGCCTGCTTGATCTCTGTCGTTTCTTTACGTGTCAACGTGATTTTTTTCTTATCGCCATCCTGCGCGGCGCCATGCGCGCGGCGCAGATGCTCGAGAAGTTTATCCTTGTCTTCTTTGGACAACGGATCGGACGCCGAGCTTTTTTGTACGCCAGAGGCGTGCAACTGCGTCAGCAGCAAATCCGCTGACATATTCAGCTCGGTGGCAAATTGGGCTACATTGTTACTCGCCATTCAGTCCTCTTTTCTATATTGCTTGACAGATAATAATGAAACGATCAGATCACTTAGCTTCAACAGAGCTCCAAGCCTTAGCTTGTAGTGTCTTGGCGCGCTCATCGTATTTGGAATCGATCAGCTTCATTTCATCATCCGTCACATCTTCAAATTCATTTTCAATCAATTGCCGCGCACGATCAGAAGGCAATGCCAGAATCGCACCGAATTCGTCATACGCCAAACCGGCAAATGCCTTGATTGTCTTGACGTTCGCCAGACCCAGCTTGCCTGCGGTGACGCGATCCATGCCATCGAGACTAACGAGTCCTGGATCCATACCTTCAAGACCCTCTTCCGAAGCAATGGCTTCAGATACCAACGCATCTCGTGCCCGGCTACGCAATTCATTTACTGTTTCCGGATCGAAAGATTCTATTTCGAGCATTTCGCTAATCGGCACGTATGCAATTTCTTCGAGACTAGCAAAGCCCTCTTCAACCAAAATGTCGGCGACTTCTTGATCGACATCCAGCTTATCCATGAAAATCAAACGTATTGCAGCGGTTTCCAATGCTGATTTATCAGCCGATTCCTCTGCCGTCATAATATTGATTTTCCAGCCGGTAAGCTCGGATGCCAAGCGTACATTTTGTCCGCTGCGACCAATTGCGATAGCTAAATTTTCTTCGTCGACGACGACATCCATTGCATGCTTATCTTCGTCTACTACAATCGACAACACATTCGCCGGCGCTAACGCCCCAATCACGATTTTTTTTTTTTTTTTAGTGCTAAGAACGATATCTACACGTTCGCCACCTAACTCACCAGTCACTGCCTGCACCCGTGAGCCGCGCATACCGACGCAAGTACCGATAGGGTCAATCCGCTTATCGTTGGTAAATACTGCAATTTTAGCGCGTACTCCCGCATCGCGAGCAGCCGACTTCACTTCGAGACTGCCTTGCTCTATCTCAGGCACCTCGAGCTCAAACAATTTCATGATGAACTCTGGCGCAGTACGCGAAAGGATTACTTGCGGTCCGCGAACATTGCGATCCACCCGCAAGATATAAGCTCGAACACGGTCACCGATACGCAGATTTTCCTTGGGAATCATTTGATCCCTAGGCAAGCGCGCTTCAATCTTACCGGATTCGACAATCGCATCTCCGCGCTCCATGCGCTTGATGGTGCCAGTTACAAGAGAATCACCGCGCTCAAGGAAATCCATCAGGATTTGCTCGCGTTCCGCATCCCGAATACGCTGCAATACAACTTGCTTTGTATCTTGCGCAAAACGACGACCAAAATCAACCGATTCGATAGCTTCTTCTATGTAATCGTCAACCTCTATGTCGGCAATCTGCTCTTTTGCTTCAAAGAGCAGCACTTCCTGATCAGGCAATTGCAAACCAGCTTCATCAGGAACAACATGCCAACGACGGAAAGATTCGAATTGACCTGTTTCACGGTCAATAGTGACGCGAATATCCACTTCGCCTTCATAGCGCTTTTTCGTTGCCTGGGCCAGCGCATGCTCAAGTGCGCCAAAGACCACATCTTTATCGACATTTTTCTCACGCGCTAACGCATCAACCAATAATAAAACTTCTCGACTCATGCTTTGCGGCTCCTAAAATCCACTTTTGGCACCAATCGTGCCTTATCTACGTCAGCGAGCGTAAAATCCAGCGTCGCCATCCCGTCATTTCCTTCAAATTCCAGCTTCAACAATTCACCCACAGGCCCATGAAGAATGCCCTGAAACGTTTTGCGATTCGACATCTCCGGCATTGGCAAGCGCAATTTGATAATCGCCTCCTGCCCTGCAAATCTTGCATAATCCGAGAGCTTCCTCAATGGGCGATCCAAGCCTGGCGAAGAAATTTCAAGTCGCCCGTAATTGACATTTTCAACTGTCAAC
>Ga0366794_1104_pt1 | contig 7902 bp, 9 predicted proteins | sample BONcelN113001C14_FD_207043 | JGI IMG/M metagenome (GOLD analysis project Ga0366794, IMG submission 207043) | Enriched cells from coal bed in the Powder River Basin, Montana, United States - BONCAT cells N11 rep3 HSBNCT.N11.300.1.C14 ...
GGATATCAACTGCCGGCGAAATACGTGATTCATACCGTTGGACCCGTTTGGCACGGAGGCAGTCAAGGAGAACCTGAGCTGCTGGCAGACTGTTATAGAAACAGCTTCAGACTCGCGTTTGAAAACCAGCTGAAATCCATCGCATTCCCAGCAATATCCACTGGAGTATACGGCTATCCGAAGGATGAGGCTGCCCGTATCGCCATCGATACGATAAACGAATGTCTGAAGCATAGTGACATGGAGGTCGTTTTGGTCGCTTACGGAGAAATAGATGAACGATTGTATCAGAAATTGATATGAAAATTACGACCCGATCATAAATCGTTTTGAATAGAACAGAACCAAAGGAGGAAGAAGCGGAAATGGAAGATCGTCAAAGTATAATTGATGCAGTGGAATCTTTTTACGTGGAAATCATTGAACGGTACAAGGATCTGGAAAGACAGGTAGCCGGCGAGTCGAGGATTCGTACCTTGTTCAAAAAAGTGGACTACAAAGCCAGAATTGCAAAATTTAAAGAACTAAAGAAAAAAGCCCAATGGATATCCCCACTCTTTCTCTTGAATTGACCAAAGCCTGAGAGAGAAAGGCCGAATGGTTCCTCTTTGATCTGATTCATGGCTGACCGTATGTCGACAATTCGATCCTCACTCAATTCCCCAAGGAAGGCCAGCGTCAGATGCAGGTTCTCCCTATGGGTAAAATTACCTTTGGATGCTCCCTTTTTCAGTTCCAGAATAGCAGCCATCAGAGTATTCTTTATTTCATCGTTTAAATTAATAGCAATAAACAGCCTCATTATTGGCGTCCTTCTCATACGATGGTTCTCGTTATTAATTCAGAGACAATATTTTAGCCGGCTGATCCTTCATCTGTTCTGGCACTTCGCCGATGCTCCATCCTACGGATGTTGTTTCCACATAATAATACCGGCTTCCATCTACCTCGTAATAACTGCCCGGTATGGACTCTGTGCCCTTCACCCCAACTGCCATATGGTCCGGTAATTGGATCAAGACGGTGCCATAGCCAAGCTCTCTTAAAAGAGAGGCCAACAGGATCGCACTGTCCTCGCAGTCTCCTCCTTCGTCAGCCAATGTCTCCAACGGGAATTTCGGATATTCATCATACCCTGTTCCAACTTTATCATCAACATAATTTAAATTCTGGACGAAGAATATGATGTTTTTTACCATATCAAGATCAGAAAAGCTTTCCTTTTCTGCTGCCTCTTTAAATTTCCCTGCCAATCCGGCTAAGGTACGATCATCGGTCGGATCAGTGACATAATAGCTATAATCTTTAATCTTTTTCCTATCCACGGTTTTATACTGGTCATAGGCTGATTTTGGTATCGTAAGCGTATAGGTCCAGCTGCTTTTTCCGTACTTCCATGCGTAGTCTACTTCTATATTTTCTTTCAGTGCATCTTCATTCTCCTGACCATCGGTTGTTATGGCCGGATCATTTTCTTCCTGAAAAACCGTTTCCGCAGGCTCCTTTGAGGAGCCGTCTCCATCCAGATAAGGCAGCAGGAAAAGCATCATAACCGCCATTAGAATGATTACGAGAAATGGAAATATGAGATTGTTCCTCTTTCTCTTACTCACGGTTTCTTTTTCCGGCTTGTCAATAAAATCTACAGGAGGAATATGGGTGTGTATCAGCCTCCCGTCAGCGTAGATCATACAGTCCTGTGTTTCTCGACCACCCATGATAACTTCGATTACTTCTTTTCTGTTCTCCTCATCAAAGATATGTCCGATGAGATGACCGTTATGCGCGCTGAAATTCTGATCCTGTAAATCTCCGTTGACATAAAGACTTTCTCCCTGTGGACCGTCATTGCGTATTAGGATCTTATTTCCTTTGTAGGTCAATTTAAAGTCAGTATCATAATAATCCGAATTCAGCTGCATCGTCTTCTCCATCTCTAGTTTGAATGAAAAAAGGCAAGTCCAACAATAAGTCCAATGTACCTGCCTGTCGTAGTTATCTGTAAAAAACACGTTATGTTGCAGTAAACCTTATCTATTATATCAAAAAAATATGTTTTGTGAAACCGTTTCTTTTAAACAGAACCCTGGCACTTCTATTTTCATGTTATTTCAGATGCAAAATATATTTTTCATATCCCTCCTCTTTCATTTTCTCTTTTGGTATAAAACGCAATGCAGCGCTGTTGATGCAATACCGCTGTCCACCCGATTCTTTTGGACCGTCTGGAAAAACATGGCCTAGGTGGATATCCCCTACCCGGCTGCGCACTTCCTTACGGATCATACCATGGGATAAATCCGTTTTTGTTTTTACTCCTTCCGGATCGATTGATTTTGAAAAGCTTGGCCATCCGCACGCTTCAAACTTATCCTTCGAGAGAAAAAGCGGTTCTCCTGTCGTGATGTCTACATAGATCCCTTCCCTGTCGTTGTCCCAGTATTCATTCTGATAGGCAGGTTCTGTTCCGTTCTTCATTGTAACTTCATACTGAATCGGGCTCAGCTGCTCCTTCAGTCCCTCTTTTTCAGGCGCATGATATGCAAGAGGATCCACCAGCGCTTCCTTCGCCAATTCAAAATAGCTTGGATTGATATGGCAGTAACCCCCCGGATTTTTATCCAGATATTTCTGATGATACTCCTCCGCAGGATAATAATTTTTTAGAGGAAACATTTCGATGGCGATGGGCTTCTTATAATTTTTCTTTAATTCGTCGATGGACTTCCGAATGACAGAATCGTCCTCCTGATCCGTATAATAAATCCCCGAACGGTACTGGCTTCCTACATCATTCCCCTGACGATTGAGTGAAGTTGGATCAATTACCTTATAAAAAAGCGATAACAATCTTGATAAGCTGATTTGGGATGCATCATAAGACAGACGTACTGCCTCTGCATGACCGGTATCCTGCCGGCAAACCTCCTCATAGGTAGGCTTCTCTGTCTTCCCGTTTGCATAACCTGTTTCCGTCGCCGTTACCCCGGGAATATTGCCCAGATATTTCTCCAGTCCCCAAAAACAGCCCCCCGCAAGATAAATTTCTTTTGTTGTATTTTTCATTTTCCAACCTCTCTTTCTTGTCGGCTAATTCTGCCTATAATCATTCCGCGGTAATTAGAACAATTTTTCTATCCATTCAGTGATACTATACCCTAAATCAGGGAAATGAATCCAGGTATTACCCCTGTCAAATTTACAAGCTTCATGTTGTGATATTTTTGGTTGCGAAGTAACACATACATTTAACTGTGAATATACTGACCTTGAAAAGAAATAATGAAAGACCGGTTAAAGGAGGGAAATATATGAGTTGTTTCGGTGGCAACATATCGCCGGACCTCTTTCAAAAATGCTGCAATGCTAATCAGCTCTGCGAATTCAGCGGAAATTTAAAAGATGTGGTATCGGAACCGATTTTTGTTCAAAAAGTATACGATGCTGTTCTTTTTAATCTCCAAGGGCTGAAAACTGTGACGAACCAATGCTTTTCACCTGCAATTCCCAGAGGACACAGGTTGAGAAGAGTCATAGACATTCGCTGTAAGAGGTTCTTTAACCCGCTGAATGTGGAAGACCCATCAAACCTCACTCTGGATGTCGACACTACAATTTCAGGTGCAACATTTATTCAGGATGCACATTGTGATCCAATTCGAGTGGTTGGTCCAGACGGAACATTTTCTGAAAGAGTACTTTATGCAGATACAGAAGAATGTGATGAGAAGTGCAAAGGCACTCCAATTTTCGGAACTCAAAACATAGCGATTACCGGAGATGTACTGGTAACTCTCGACTTGTTACTCAGCGACAGGAACGACCACGACGTCGTATTCAGCGTTGTCGCAAATGTAAATATTGCAGATTGCCATACTCCGTTAGTGCTGACAAATTTCTTCGAGTTATGCATGCCTTCTACTCAAAACAGTGCATTCCTGCCACGATTCAGTGAATTCTGTAACCCGGCCTGTGAAACAAGGCTGGCTACAAACAACATAGGAAGAGATATTACCTTATGCCCTGACGGAACGATCAAGGCGAATCTAATCATCGCTTTATGTGTCACATGGGAAACACATTGTTATCATTGTTTTTTATTTTGCATATGTTCTCAATAAACGGAGATAGTGATTTGACTCCCGGAGCACATGATCTCCCAACAAAGGGATTATAATTGATTTCACCTTACATTCCAGAATACCTTGCGTGCCCTGCGCATTGAAATTTCTGATCTCCATTGTGGCCTTCAAGCTTTCGTCCGTAACCCTTGAAAGGGGCAATGTCCGATCCACTGCAGCTTTTGATTCCTCATACAATTCGTTGAACTCATTTCCAAAGTTATTTGCTAAAGTAATCAGTTCATTCTCGGTCGGATCAAGCAAGCCCCGGATAAACAGGGAATGTTCTGCCATGATCCTGTTCCAAAACAGTTCCTGCTCAAATGCCTCCTGCTCGATATCAAATACTTCTTTCTCCTGCAGTCGTAAAAGCATCCTATGATACAACCTTGCCTCACGTAAAATATGATCGATCAGGAGCGGATAATTGACGGTAAACATTCTGCAGCTTGTAACATCACGCAGGATCCTGGTTTTAAATTGAATGAACTTTTCCAGCAGATCAAGCACCCGGTTACTGAGCATAGATACTCTTTGAACCAATGCATGATCAAAGTTTGATAATCTGCCTGCGGATAGCTCATCTTCCATTTTTGTCAGTCTAGTATTGATCGCTACTCCGGTATAGTAAGCGGAAGCCTCTTCCGCTTTCAGCGTGAATGGAGTGATCACTTCTCCGGATCTGAGAAAGTCTGGAGCGATAACATCATTCGAAAGGGTTATGACATCTCTTAAAACATCATCAAATGCCAATCTGAATTCATCCGCAGTCCTTGTAAAATCTTTATCCCTCGGTGTGAATCCGAGCTCTAGAAAAAATGCGTGCTCTTTCATGATTCTCAAGAAAAACAAATGTAATCCGAGTGATTGTTGTACATATTCAGTTGTTGATAACATAAAAAACCTCCATCATATAGAATTCTGCTATATAGTATTATTTTTCGGAGATTATGTTACCTGTTATTGATTTTTTCCTTTCAATGAGGTTCTTTTTTGATACAATCATTCCTTCATTGCTTCCTTCATACTCTTCACATATTCAAAAAGGTATGGGCCTGCGGCTTCCCCATATCTCTCGATCAGCTTTACGATGGCGCTTCCGACGATCACACCGTCAGCGATGTCTACGATTTCTTTCGCCTGCACCGGTGTATTGATGCCGAAACCGACGGCTGCAGGAAGATTGCTGGCCTCTTTTACCGTAGCTAAGATACTTTTCAGATCTGTTTTCAGCTCACTTCGCATTCCCGTAACTCCCATGGAAGAAACCACATAAAGGAATCCTTTTGCCTCCTGTGCGATCTGCTTGATTCGCTGCGCTGAAGTCGGTGCGATGAGTGAGATCACATCTACACCATAATGCTCTGCAATCCCGGCTAATTCCTCTTTTTCTTCAAAAGGCAGATCGGGAATAATGATTCCATCTACGCCCAATGCATTGCATCTAGCAAAAAATCGTTCATATCCATAGTTTAAGACCGGATTGAGGTACGTGAGGAAAACAAGCGGTACCTCTGACTTTTGTCTTACCGCTTCCACTAAGCCAAAAATCGTATCCGTTGTGGTTCCGGCAGCCAAAGCTCTGATGTTTGCCTGTTGGATTACCGGTCCCTCCGCGACGGGATCGGAGAAAGGAATCCCTATTTCAATAAGGTCAGCTCCCCCTTTTGCCATTTGCAGAATAAATTCTTCACTCTTCTCTATGGAAGGGTCTCCTCCCGTCAGAAAAGCGATAAAGGCTTTCCCATTCTGAAATGCTTTTTCAATCTTACTCATTTATGTTTACCCCCTTATATCTTGCGATCGCTGCTACATCCTTGTCTCCTCTGCCCGAGAGGCATATGAGGATGATTTGATTCGGGCTCATTTGCGGAGCCAGTTTCATCACATGGGCGATCGCATGTGCACTTTCTATGGCACAAATGATTCCTTCGGTTCTGGCCAGATACTCAAATGCATCCACTGCCTCCGAGTCTGTAACCGGAACATATTGCGCCCTTTCAACATCATGCAGATAGGCATGCTCCGGACCGATCCCCGGATAATCTAGGCCTGCGGAGATAGAATAGACCGGTGCGATCTGCCCGTATGCATCCTGACAGAAATAGGATTTCATTCCATGGAATATTCCCAGAGAGCCCTTCGCAATCGTCGCTGCATGCTGGCTCGTTTCAACTCCGTGCCCTGCCGCTTCACACCCGATAAGCTTTACCTTCTCGTCTTTTATGAAGTGGTAAAACATACCCATGGCATTGCTCCCTCCCCCGACACAGGCAACTACCGCATCTGGAAGTTTTAATTCCTTTTCTAAGATCTGTGCTCGTGCTTCCCTGCTGATCACACTTTGAAAATCACGAACCATCATCGGGAACGGATGGGGCCCCATAACAGAACCAAAGACATAATGGGTGTCATGGACTCTTGTCGTCCATTCGCGCATTGCTTCATTGACTGCATCCTTCAGTGTCATCGTTCCGCTTGTTACCGGGTGCACTGCCGCTCCGAGCAGCTCCATTCGATAGACGTTCAGTGCCTGCCGTTCCGTATCCTCTTTTCCCATAAATATCTCACATTCCATTCCCAGTAATGCGGCTGCTGTTGCGGTCGCGACTCCATGCTGGCCTGCACCGGTTTCGGCAATCAGCCTCGTTTTTCTCATCTTCTTTGCTAACAGCGCCTGCCCTAAAACATTATTGATTTTATGAGAACCGGTATGGTTTAAATCTTCCCGCTTCAAGTAAATTTTTGCTCCTCCCAGCTCCTTTGTCATCTTTTCCGCAAAATATAACAGGGACGGTCTCCCGGCATATTCGTTTAACAGTTTTTGAAGTTCATGATTAAAGTCATCATTATTTTTATAATGTTCGTAACACTCCTCAAGATGGATCAATTCATTCATCAGAGTTTCCGGGACGTACTGTCCCCCATGGACCCCGTATCTTCCTTTAGCCATTTCGCACTCTCCTTACTATTTCAAGTATTTTATTCTTATCCTTCACGCCGTCTGTCTCCACGCCGCTGCTCAAATCGATGGCAAATGGTTTTCCAGTTTCCATTGCCTGATTGATATTCCCGGCATGAATGCCTCCTGCTAGAAAAAACGGTTTTTTACAGCCCCGAACCAGCTCCCAGTTGAATGCTTCTCCGGTTCCACCCGAACCGTGATCCAGTAGCAGAAAGTCGGCAGAACTTTTTTGCGCAGTAGCAATATCCGCGATGGTATCGACCCGTATGGCTTTGATCATTTGACAACCGGTTTTGGATTTCAAGCGTTCCATGTATGCTTCATCTTCGCAGCCGTGAAGCTGTACGAGATCGATCACTCCGCTTTTCAACAGGCCTGCTGCGAATTCAATCGGTGCGTTTACGAATACGCCGACTGTTTGAATCCCTGCACTCAGTTTTTTTCTCAACTGTACTGCCTGTTGCACAGTGACCTGACGTCTGCTCTTTGCAAAAACAAATCCGATATAGTCGGGAAGCGCCTCATTCACATATTCAATATCCTCTGGCAGAAACAGGCCGCATATCTTAATTTTCACAATTACTGCGCCCCTTTCAATTCCGCAAGCTGTTTCTTTTTATCCTTGCTTTTCATGAGTGCTTCACCGATCAGCACCGCATTGATCTTGTTCTCTCTTAATCTCAAAATATCCTCAGGTGTCTTAATACCGCTTTCCGAAATAAAAAGTATGGACTCCGGCACAAGCTTCCGCAGGTTTATACTCGTTGTGATATCTACTTCAAAGGTTTTCAAATCACGATTATTCACGCCAATGAT
>Ga0366794_1108_pt1 | contig 7598 bp, 8 predicted proteins | sample BONcelN113001C14_FD_207043 | JGI IMG/M metagenome (GOLD analysis project Ga0366794, IMG submission 207043) | Enriched cells from coal bed in the Powder River Basin, Montana, United States - BONCAT cells N11 rep3 HSBNCT.N11.300.1.C14 ...
ACACCAATTGCTGCTGCACTTGCCGATACAGCAGTTCGCCTTGTATATGCACTTCGCGCGGCATGTCCAGCGTGATCAAGCCGGCGTTCTCGTGCAATACATCGTGCAAGCGGTAATACAGATGATATGTATTGGCATCGTGCGAAGTCGAGAAGTCGCCGCTTCCGAATCCTGGCGGCGACAGCATGTCGGGCCAGAGCTGCAGGCCTTGCGGCAATATCCGCGCTGCATGCACCTCGAACGGCAGCCTGGTTTGTTCGCGCAATTTCAATGTCAGGGCGGCGTCCAGCAGCCGTCCTGAAACTAGCGTGCCAACGAAGTCGCCACTGGAATCGCTTTTGGTAATACGCGCCCAGCAAGTCAGCATCAAGCCTGCATCTGTTTTCATGAGGCCGCACCCGGGTTGATGTGCATCCGTTTGGAGCAATGCCAGGTAAGGACTGGCTTGCAGGGTCGGCAACTGCAATTTGCCGCCTTTTTTGTCGTGCGTGGTCATCGATATGAGCCGGCCCTGCGTGCCAAAGATCATCACCAGCGACAGATCGGCGGGTTCCATCGCGTTATTGCCGATGTTTTCTTGCGCCCAGGCGGGATTCGGATGGGCGGCGTGATCGTACATCTCGGTCCACACCGACCAGTCGCGGGTCAGTGTATTCAAGTGCTGCAGACTCGCTTCGATGCTTTGCACCACGCGCCCCATATTGGCAGTCAGATCCCGATGCTCGATCGCATCGTAACTTGCATTCATGCTCCGCCCAAGCAAAGTTAAGCTGATGGTTGCCATCAGCGCGAAGGAGATCATGAACGCCAGCAATATTTTTACCCGGGTACCCACACACGCCTTTTGAAAAGCTGCAAATTTACGATGTGACGCACATCCGCAAACCGCGCGCAGCCGTCCCAGAATGCATTTATTTTATGAAATATAAGGGGGTATCACTATTTTAATAGTAGTTTCCGCATATTTTTATTGCGGATATGAAATATACCCCTATGTGTAATTCCGCGCACTACACTCTTGCTGACGCTTGGATACCGGCTGCAGTCCGATTCGTCGCCTGTTTTTTTCAGGGGTTGGCGGCAAGCACCTTGTGCTGTCGTGAATATGTGTAATAACCAGCAATAATATCACTTTAATTTGCAAATTAGCAATAAATTCTTGTTGTGTAGCCGCCGAAGTGGCACTTGAACTCGCGCATGCTGATGAACTATATTGATAACGTCGGTTGCGGATATTACTCGGGAAATCGTGAAAATGGTCAACTTGCATGCCGTGCGTAATTGTTATTGGAGGTTGCGGAGGCAGACATGAAACGCATCGTTTTGTGTGCATCGCTTGCTCTGTCGATGCTGAGCCCGCACGGAGCGCGTGCTGCCGACGTGCGCGTCGAGCAACCGAAAAAATCCGGTACCGGCAAAGGTACGGAGAGCAGCCGCCGGGTCGTGATACGGGTGGAGCAGGGCGGATGGGGCGGGGCCAAGCCAGAGGAAATCGAAAGCCTTCTATATGCGGTCGCTGACACATTGCTGGTGCATTTTCCGCAGCGGCAACTCAATCCGATCGTCGTTTCTTCCACGCGGCAAGCGCCGATCGTGCTGTATCAGAAGGGGCCGGAAAACGAATATCAGGTCTATCTGGCAGCAAAAGACCAGCGCTGGGCAGAATATGTGTACGAGTTCTCGCACGAAATGTTCCATATTCTTGCCCGGTACGAGAATCATGCACCGCCTAATGTGGCTTCCAATTTATGGTTCGAGGAAACGCTATGCGAAGCCGTTTCGCTCTATACGTTGCGGCAATTGTCGTCGCGCTGGGAGCAGCTTCCGCCGCGTGCGGAATGGGTTTCGTATGCATCGACCTTGCGTGAATTTACCGCGCGCGTGCAAAACGAGCCGCATCGTCGCTTGCCCGCCAACACATCACTGGAACAATGGTTCCGGAAAAATGGCCCGCTATTGCTTGAAAATCCTTATTTGCGCGGGAAAAATGAGTTGGTCGCCAATTTGTTCCTACCTATTCTCGAGCATAACCAGGATTGGCAAGCGGTCGGTTTTCTTAATCCCGAAACTGGGCAAGGACAAACGGGTTTTTATGATTATCTCGCCAGTTGGCATGGCAGAACGCCTCCCGAACACCAGCAATTTACCCGTCTTGCGATGCGGCTATTTCATTTCGAAACGCCCGAAACCGCAGGCTCCGCCGTTGACAAGGTTGCGGCGAGAGTGCCGGATCAGTTTGGCGCAGCGCAACAAATGCGCGGTGCAGCGGGGCCAAGCCGAAAATAATGCATTTTACGGTTAAATGCGTTGCAAAATTTCAGGTTATTGCATACCTCTATTGCATATTAAATATGCGTGTTAAGGACGCGATTTGGCTTGAATTGCCCATTTTTTCACCTAAGATTTAATTGAGATTCGTTCATGCGCCAGTTTGAAATAAGGTGAGTTGTAAGGCTGACGTGGGTTTCTGAAGAAAGCTGTAATTTTATTTCAGCACATTCAGCAAGTCTCGAGGGTGGCTTGCACTAAGGTGCGTTGCTTTATTCTGCAAGCTTGGAGCGGCGGCTCTTTCAGCAGTTTATGCGCGTAATGCATATCGTGAAGAAGCCGCTGGTAAAGGTGTTGTTTTAAACTGGTTGGAGGCTATCATGAAAACCAGAGCATTGATGGTGGCGGCGATCGCGTTGTCTGCGATGGCGACTGCCGGTTCAACTTTCGCAGATCATTCTTATTCTGACGAACCGCTTCCTGTCTCGACTAAATCCCGTGCCGAGGTTCGGGCCGACTTGGAGCGCGCCCGCGCAGAAGGCTTGATAATGGATTCCGAGCGTGGGTATACCAATGAATGGGCTCGCCCCGGTGCGAGCGGAGTCGCAGGTTCGCGCTATTCCGGGCGTACACGCGAAGAGGTAAAAGCAGAAACGAAAGAGTACATGAAGAACTACAAATCCAGTGTCGATGACATGTATGGCAGATGAAAGGAGGGTGGAACAGCGTATCGTCACCGAACATGAATAGTAAAGGTAGGACAAGCAAGGAACGCGGATTGATATACTAAAGCGTTCAACGTCTGAAAATCCGTTTTTCAGCATTCATTAAACTCCCGCGTTACAGTGCGTTTTGACTGTAACGCGGGAGTTTAATCGTTTATCACGGGTGTTCGCGCTGGTGAAATTGCGTCCTGCAGCGCTGCGTTGGGGCCTGGCCGAACGTTGCTGCGCGCAGACGGCTAAGCAGCTGAGGGGCAATCGCTGCCGCTGGAGAGCGATATACTAGACTTAGTATTTTAAACGCCGCAATGAACATAAGCGGATGCCTTGTGTTTTTGCTATATACTCCCGTAATATTTCTATATGGCATATTTACAGCAAGGCTGAAGCGGCATGTCACAGTTCTTTTACTCTTCCATTGACTGGTCCCGCCTCTGGTATGCGTCGATTCACGCAGCCGCCCAAAATATCCTCCGTGCGCCGGATTGGCGCACAGCGCTCAATGCGCAGGCCGTTGCGCAGGGATTGTGCAACCAGCGCGGCTTGCCGTTGACGTTCGTGCCGCAGGAAAGCTTGCCCGAAGACACTGCGTATGAAGCCTTCATCGGCGCCGCCGGTTGCGTGCCGACGCGCGAGAATCTGCATGACTTTTTCAATGCAATGGTGTGGCTCAGTTTTCCGCGCATCAAGCGGGCGCTCAATGCATTGCAGGCGGCGCAGATTGCAGTGGCGGGCGTCGGCAAGTCGCGCGGGCCGGCGCGCGATGCAGCCACACTCTTCGATGAAAACGCGGCGCTGCTGGTAGTGGGTGATGCGCAGTCAGGCCGGGCGCTGGTGGATGCGTTGCGGACCCATCAATGGCACGACGCCTTCATCGGGCAGCGTGCCAGTTTCGGCAGCGAAGCCCAGGTCTGGCTGTTCGGCCATGCATTAATGGAAAAGCTGGTGTCGCCCTATAAGGCAATCACCGCTCATACCTGGGTAGTGCTGGCGCCGCCAGAATTTTTCACGCTCGACGCGGTGAGCGGTCGCGGCTGGATCGATGCTGCGGTGGCGCAGAAACTGGAGCGTCACGCGCTGAGTACCGCCGACTTCACGCCGCTGCCGGTGTTGGGTGTGCCGGGCTGGTGGCTCGGCCAGGATGCAGCATTTTATGCCGATGCCAGCGTATTCCGGCCGCAAAGGCAGCGCTGAATTATGCTTGCCACAGCACATTTTCGGCTCCAATCGGGTGCACAATAGCTGCCACTTCATTTGCCCAGCCCATGCCATGTCGCCAGCCCGCCTGATATTTTTAACACTGACCGCAATGATCGCTTTTGCGGCCAATTCCTTGCTGTGCCGCTTTGCATTGCGCACTACGCCCATCGATGCCGCCAGTTTTGCGGCGATCCGGCTGGTGTCGGGTGCGCTGATGCTGTGGCTGATAATCGCGCTGCGCAGCGGTGCCAGTCAGCGCAAGGCAGGCGGCAATTGGCGCTCTGCACTGGCGTTGTTTGTTTATGCGGCTGCGTTTTCCTTTGCCTATGCCGGCTTGGCTACCGGAACCGGTGCGCTGCTGTTATTTGGTGCGGTGCAAGCAACCATGCTGACCGCCGGATGGTTGGGCGGCGATCGCTTGACGCTGCGTCAGGGCGGCGGCTTTGCGCTGGCAGTGGGCGGCCTGGTGGCCATCATGCTGCCGGGGCTGGCGGCGCCGCCGCTCGGCGCGGCTGTATTGATGCTGTTGGCCGGCATTTCCTGGGGCGTGTATTCATTGTACGGACGCGGCGTGCCGGATGCGGTAGCGGCTACCGCGGGCAATTTCAGGCGTGCCGCATGGCTGGCGCTGGGTCTTAGCGTGAGCATGGCGCTGCTATCGGAGCTGCGGCTCGATGGTGCTGGCGTGTTGTACGCCGTGCTGTCGGGCGCGATTGCATCCGGCCTCGGATATGTGGTCTGGTTCGCGGCGATTCGCGGCCTGAGCACGACCACTGCGGCGACCGTGCAATTGAGCGTGCCGGTAATCGCAGCGGCCGGCGGCATCGTTTTTCTGCACGAGCCGATCACGTTGCGCCTGCTGCTGTCATCGTTGGCGATCCTGGGCGGCATTGCGCTGGTCGTGTTGAATAAACGTCAGAATAACTAACGGAGAATGGACCGGATAACGAGATTTTTGCCTGCATAAAAAATATAAAGACAAATGAGAATGATTCTTATTGTTGTGCTAGAATCATTCCATTCGATAAACGTTATGAAGGCAAGTACATCATGAAGAATCCGTTAGGTACCCTTTTGCTCTCCAGTCTGTCATTGATTTTCGGTGCCGCTACTGCAGCCGAAACGCCGATCGGCAAGCACCAGATCATGCACGGCATGGAAATCGGCGCAGTGTATTTGCAGCCGATCAAGATGGACCCGGAAGGCATGATGGGCAAGGTGGAATCTACCGATATCCATCTTGAGGCGGATATTCATGCGGTCAAGGACAATCCGAATGCGTTTGCCGAAGGCGACTGGATGCCGTATCTGGTGGTCAAGTACGAAGTGAGCAAGGTCGGCAGCAATTTCAAGGCTGCCGGCGACATGATGCCGATGCAGGCCAGCGATGGCCCGCATTATGGCGATAACGTCAAGCTGTCCGGTCCCGGCAAATACAAGCTGAAACTGACGATGCTACCGCCGTCGTCCAATACCCACGCGCATTTCGGCCGCCATGTCGACAAGGAAACCGGAGTTGCACCATGGTTCAAGCCATTTGATCTGAATTACGATTTCACCTTTGCCGGTACCGGCAAAAAAGGTGGTTATTGATCGACACGGGCCGGATCAGTGATCCGGCTGTAGTTACGGAGGCGCGATGTTCAATAAATTGGCAGTATGTGGCGCCGCCCTGCTTTTCGCAGGCGCGGCTTTTGGCGGTGAGGATTTGCTCACTTTCAGTCTGAATTGCAACAATGGCGTGTTCGCGCCGAAAGTGCTGCAAGTGCCGGCCGGCAAGAAATTCAAGCTGGAAATCCATAACGTCGGCACTGAAGCGATCGAGTTCGAGAGCAAGCAATTGCGCAAGGAAAAGGCGTTGAGTCCGGGCGGAAAATCGTTTGTCGTGATTTATCCGCTAGAGCCTGGCGAATACAAATATTTCGATGATTTCCACGTCAGCGTGGGACAGGGCAGCATCGTCGCAAAATAAATCTTTCCATACCGTCTTCATTCGTATTCATCCAATCATCATGCAAAATTTCACTCAAATCCTGTTCGTGATGTGGCGCGAAACCGTCGAAGCAATGCTGGTGGTCGGCATCCTGTATGCGTGGCTGTCGCACAATCCGGCCGGCGCGCGCGGCCTCAAGTATCTGTGGGGCGGCGTGCTGGCGGGCTTGGCCGGCGCTTTCCTGCTGGGGTTGGGGATCGACGCGATGAATGATGCGCTGTCGGAAGAGGAGCATGCCTATTTCATGGCCGGCATGCTGCTGGCGGCCGCAATACTGATTGTCCAGATGGTGTTCTGGATGCGCCGCAACGGACAGCGCCTGAAGCGCGATATGGAGCAAACGTTGAGCGTCAATGCGCAAACCGAAAACTGGTGGGGCGTGTTTTCGCTGGCGGCGATCGCGGTCGCGCGCGAAGGCAGTGAAACAGTGGTGTTCTTATCGAGTCTGGCAATGGGCAGCAACGGCTTCGCTTCCGCCCTCCTTTCATCTGCCATACATGTCATCGACACTGGATTTGTAGTTCTTCATGTACTCTTTCGTTTCTGCTTTTACCTCTTCGCGTGTACGCCCGGAATAGCGCGAACCTGCGACTCCGCTCGCACCGGGGCGAGCCCATTCATTGGTATACCCACGCTCGGAATCCATTATCAAGCCTTCTGCTCGGGCGCAGCGTCGAGGAAGCGCGCGAGCGCGGCTTGAAATATCTGGAACGGGTCGGCCTGATTGCGCAAAAAGACAAGTTTCCCGGCCAACTTTCGGGCGGCCAGCAGCAGCGGGTGGCGATTGCGCGCGCACTGTCGATGGACCCGATGGCGATGCTGTTCGACGAGCCGACTTCGGCGCTCGATCCGGAAATGATCAACGAAGTGCTGGACGTGATGGTCGGCCTGGCGCAGGAAGGGATGACCATGATGGTCGTCACGCACGAAATGGGTTTTGCCAAGAAGGTTGCAAATCGCGTCATCTTCATGGATCAGGGCCGCATTGTCGAAGACTGCACCAAGGATGAGTTTTTCAATACGCAACGTTCCGAGCGCGCTCGCGACTTCCTGGCGAAGATCATCCATTAACAGCGGTTGTCAGACTCGCGTTAAATATTGCCGGCCTTGTGTCGGCAATATTTAAGGTTGGAGTATATGGAAAAACACCATGTTTTCCGCATATATTTCGTGCAGTGTATAAATTTACTGCAATAAGTATGTGCTGATTGATGGCTGCTCTGGCGGCAATTGACGCGCCGGCCGGATTTTCGAAATCCGGCTACGCGGGTAAAATGGCGGCAATCCACAGAAAGAGCCGCCATGCCAAATACTTCCCCCGATAGCGTCACCATCACCCGTCCCGACGACTGGCACTTGCATTTGCGCGACGGCGCCGCGATGGCGTCCGTGTTGCCGCATACCGCGCGTCAATT
>Ga0366794_1112_pt1 | contig 7440 bp, 7 predicted proteins | sample BONcelN113001C14_FD_207043 | JGI IMG/M metagenome (GOLD analysis project Ga0366794, IMG submission 207043) | Enriched cells from coal bed in the Powder River Basin, Montana, United States - BONCAT cells N11 rep3 HSBNCT.N11.300.1.C14 ...
GCGCACGCGATTACTGTGTTTTGCAAATTTTTTCGGCAAGGACGTGAGCGCAGAATTTAATGGAAATACTGCGCTGGCTGCTTGCAGTAGAATCGAAGTTCCAATGTTGTCGCTCGGTCAAGGCGCGGCGGCGCTGGTTTATCCCAACGGATTGTCCTGCACGCAGCAGACGTTCGGGATCCAGGTGAGGCATTTCATTGTAAAAATAACTGCATGTAAGGTTCTGGATGTTCTGGATTTACCCATTATTTTTTATAGGAGGTCGGGATGAGCCAATATCAAATCGCCGTTGTCGTCGGAAGTCTTCGCAAAGATTCGTTCAATCGCAAGCTGGCTAACGCCGTCGTGAAGCTGGCACCGCCGGAGTTCTCGTTCAAGCAAGTGGAAATTGGCGATTTGCCGCTCTACAATCAGGATGACGATGCGAATCAGGCAGCATCCGTGAAGCGGCTGAAATCCGAAATCGCCGCCGCCCAGGGCGTTCTTTTCGTTACGGCCGAATACAACCGGTCGCTCCCCGGCGTGCTCAAAAACGCCATCGACCATGCGTCCCGGCCTTATGGACAAAGCGCTTGGGCAGGCAAGCCGGCGGGGGTGCTGGGCGCTTCGGTGGGCGCCATCGGCACTGCGGTAGCCCAGCAGCACTTGCGCACCGTCCTTGCCTATCTGGATATGCCCACGCTCGGGCAGCCCGAAGCGTTCATCCATGCAAAAGAAGGGCTATTTGACGACGCCGGCGACATCGGTGCCGCCAGCAAGGATTTTTTGCAGAAATGGATGAATCTCTACGCTGCCTGGGTAAAACAATACGCGGTCTGAGGATGTAAAAAGAACGGCATCGATGCATCGTGATCGACTCTGCATGAACCTGTTCCCACAGTTATCCGCTGCCGGAACAGGTCTTCAATAACGGGCCTTGCGGTCCGATTCAATCGACCCACGCCGGCTGGCGGAATGCGTCGACCAGAAAATCGATCAAATGCCGCAGCTTCAGCGGCAACTGCCTTCTCGATGCGTAGATTGCGTAAATCCCCAGCTCAACCGATTTGTACGACGGCAGGATTTCCTGAAGTGCGCCTGAGCGCAAATCATCTTCCACCAAAAAGCTCGGTTGCAAAATGATGCCCTGGTGCTGCAGCGCTGCGGCGCGACAGGTGTCGCCGTTATTGGTGAAAAGCCGCGGATGGGTTTTCACTATGACCGGCCCATCCGGGCCATCGAATTTCCATTCATCCCGCGAAGTCCAGTAGGTGTACGAGATCACATCATGATCGGCCAGTTCTTGCGGGTATTTCGGTACCCCCTTTCGTTCAAGGTAGGTCGGCGAAGCGCAGAGAATAATGCGGGTCGATGCGAGTTTTCGCCCGATCAGGTTGGGATGCGGAGATTCGGAAATGCGAATCGCAAGATCGATGCCATCTTCCACCAGATCGACAGTGCGATCCGCTAGCGCAACATCGAGCGTAATTTTCGGATGCAGACCGAGAAATACACCCCACAGCGGTGCCAGATAGCGGATTCCGAATGTCACGGGCACGCTGATGCGCAGCAATCCGCTTGCCTGCGTACTGCGCGAACTCAATTCACATTCCGCGTTATTTACTGCTGCGATGATTTCCGTGCAGCGATGGTAGAAACTCTGGCCGTCATCCGTCAGCGAAAGCTTGCGTGTTGTCCGATTCAATAACCGTACGCCGAGCCGGTGCTCCAACTCCGCCAGATGCCGCGACACTGCTGCCTTCGATGTTTCAAGCGCATCTGCGGCGCGCACAAAACTGCCGGCATCGACGATCGCGACGAATGATTGCATTTCCTGGAATTTATCCATTGTCTCTTTAGACGGAACAAATAGTCATGATAATCGATATTTATCTCGAATATCAATACGCGTACAGTATGTTCATTGCCTGCCTCAGCCGGCAAACACTAAACAACAAAGTCATCTGAAAGGAAGCATCATGAAAATCACGATCGTCGGTGCAGGCAACATGGGCTCCAGCCTTGTTAAGCAATTGTCCAGCGCAGGGCATGAAATCCGTCTGACAGCGCGAGACATCGCCAAAGCTCAGGCGGTGGCCGGCACCAATCCAAAAGTCACAGCGGTTCCAGCAGAGCAAGCGCTCGGCAGTTCCGACGTTGTCATTGTCGCCACCGGATATGCGGATGCCGTGCCGGCGCTACAATCACTCGGAAACCTGGCTGGCAAGGTCGTAATCGATATCACCAATCCTCTGACTGCCGATTACATGGGACTGACGATTGGCCATAGCACCTCCGCCGCGGAAGAAATTGCACGTGCGATTCCGGATGCACTGGTGGTGAAGGCGTTCAACACCGTGTTTGCGCCGGTACTGGCCGCAGGGCCTGAACTTGACGGCAATCAAGTGCAAGTGTTTTTTGCGACCGACAGCGAACGCGCACGCGAGACTGTGGGTGCTTTGATCGACAGCATCGGCTTCAAGGCGGTGGATGCGGGCGGCCTGAAAAATGCGCGTTACCTGGAACCGCTGGCCGGATTGAACATCTATTTCGGCTATGGCGCGGGACTCGGTACCAACATTGCACCGGGCTGGATTACCAAGGCCTGAATGATTTTCGCGTTCAGGTGCATTTTGACGACTTCGGCTGCGAGGCCTCTCGCACACCGGAGTCCTTTCGGAGAATCATCATGACGAGTTTGCCCACCTTATTCATTTCCCACGGAGCGCCAACGCTGGCAATCGAGAACAGCCCCGCGCACCGCTTCTTGCTGGAACTGGGCAAGACGCTGCCTCGGCCCAAGGCAATTCTGGTGGCTTCCGCGCATTGGGAATCGGTCGGCGGCCCGGCAGTCAGTCTTGCTGCGCATCCCGAAACCATTCATGATTTCGGCGGCTTTCCGGACGAACTATATGCGATCCAATATCCTGCGCCAGGCGCGCCGGAAACGGCAGCCAACGCTGCGGCGTTGCTGGAACAGGCCGGTATTGCCGTCAAGCGCAGCGCCACGCGCGGCCTGGATCATGGCGCATGGGTGCCGTTGCACTTGATGTATCCGAATGCAGATATTCCTGTAGCGCAGATTTCACTGGTGCGTGGAGCGTCAGCAGCCGCGCATCAAAAAATCGGGGAAGCGCTGGCGGAACTGCGCAAAGAGGGCGTGCTGATCGTCGGTTCCGGATCGCTTACGCATAACTTGTATGAATTCCGCGGCCATTCGATCGATGCGGAAGTCCCGTCCTGGGTCAGGGATTTCGATGCCTGGATGAAAAGCCGGCTGGAAAACAATCAGCATGAATCGCTATTGGATTACCGGATGCAGGCGCCGTACGCGGTACGCAATCATCCTACCGACGAACACTTGATGCCATTGTTCGTGGCGATGGGCGCAGCGGGCGAGGGCGCAAAAGCAGAACGCTTGCATGCAAGCTATGAATACGGCGTGCTGGCGATGGATATGTATGCATTCTCTTAATATGAATAAGACTGCCATGAAACACTCTTTACAAACTGTCATCACGCAATCGGCTTTGCCGCTGGTGCATCGTGTACGTAGCGCGCACAGCGATTCCGCCGAAAATGTCCCATGTCTGATCCTGTTGCATGGCGTCGGTGCCAACGAAGCGAATCTGATCGACTTTGCTGAACGCCAAGATCCGCGCCTGACGGTGATTCTGGTGCGTGGGCCGATCGCATTCGGCCCCCATCAGTATGGCTGGTTCAATGTCAATTTCACCGGGTCCGGCCCGGTGATCGATGCGCTCCAGGCGGAACAATCGCGTCAGGCGCTCATCGGGTTCATCGAACGCTTGCCCGCCGCTTATGGAATCGACCCTGCACGGATATGGATTGCCGGTTTCAGCCAAGGCGGCATTTTGAGCGCAAGCGTGGGATTAACCAGGCCGGACAAGGTTAGCGGATTTGGGATTTTAAGCGGACGGATTTTGCCTGAAATTGCACCGTTGACGGCAAACGTCACGGATTTGCGCAACGCGCACGCCTTTGTCTCGCACGGCATTCAAGATGCAAAGCTGTCGATTGATTTGGCACGTAGTGCGCAGCGATTACTCATGGAAAAATCGGTGCAACTGACATATCGTGAATATGATGCCGGCCATGAACTCAATGATGCGATGCAGCGCGATTTTGCGCAGTGGCTTACACGGCAAATCGATGTTGCGCATTCCTGAACCGATGCAAAGAAACGATGAATATGGGCAAATTCGCCCCCATAGAACGCAATAAAATCCGCTGGCAGTAGAATTTTCTGTTGCGGTGCTGCATTGTATTTTTATCAATAAATAAAAAAGGAGTTGTCATGCCAACTACCGTGGCAAATAGTGCGTCTGAAGATGTCGGAAAACTTGTCTTGCGCAGTGTTCTTGCCCTTCTTATTCTTTTTCATGGAATATCCAAGGTCATCGGCGGCGCCGGGTTCATCACCGGGATGGTGGCCAAAATCGGCTTGCCGCCTGCACTCGGCTATCTGGTATATGTCGGGGAAGTCGTCGCACCGTTACTGGTTCTTTTCGGAATATGGGCACGTGCCGGTGCAGCGGTAATCGCCATTAACATGATTGTCGCGTTGCTGCTGGTGCACACGCAGCAACTGCTGCAGATAACGGAGAACGGCGGCTGGGCGCTTGAATTGCAAGGGATGTATCTGAGCGCGGCCATTGCTGTCGCATTGCTTGGGGCCGGTCGATACAGCATTGCCGGTGCCCAAGGCAAATGGAATTGACAAGCCGCAAGCCGCTTGCAGGAAAATCCGTTGCCGGCGCTTGAAATCGATAAAGCGCATACTGTTTTGGCGCCATGAGAGGGGAAGCGAATAGCGATGGAAACAAGTTTGAACGGCCTGACAAATGTGCATTTAATGATGCGGCACAATGAAATATGGAGCCGAATCCCCTCACCCCGGCCCTCTCCCAGAGGGAGAAGGTGAGAAATGGACACGATGAAGAGACTTCATCGTGCCGGATTAATAATTCGGCAATGTCAGGCCGTAGCGATGCGGTGACGGCAAACCTGTTTTTTTCCCGCGTGTTAATATTTATTTTAAATACTTCTTTAATATGCGAATGGAATAAAAAATGAGCAAAATCGTACTGCTGGAAAAAATTCACCCGAATGCGGTCGCGCATTTGGCCTCGTTCGGCCTTACCAATGTAGTGCAGATACCGGCCGCGTTGACCGGTCCGGAGCTGCTTGCCGCGTTATCCGATGCGGATGCGGTCGGCATCCGTTCGCGCACGCACATGACCGACGAAGTGCTGGCGGCCTTGCCCAATCTGAAAACCATCGGCTGCTTTTGCATCGGCACCAACCAGGTTAATCTCACTGCTGCTGCGCTGCATGGGGTGCCGGTGTTCAACGCGCCGTATTCCAATACGCGTTCGGTGGCCGAACTGGTGATTGCGCAAGCGATTCTGCTGCTGCGCCGCATCCCGGAGAAAAATGCGAAGGCGCATCGCGGCGTCTGGGACAAAAATGCGCAGGGCGCATTTGAGGTCAGGAACAAGGTTATCGGGATTGTCGGTTACGGTAATATCGGCGCCCAGGTCGGCATCCTGGCCGAAAGCGTCGGCATGCGGGTAGTCTACTTCGACCCTGAAAATAAACTGCCGCTGGGTAACGCAACGCCCGTGTTCTCAATGCAGGCGCTGCTTGAGCAGGCCGATATTGTCACCTTGCATGTGCCGGGCTTGCGCAGCACTGAAAACATCATGAATGCCGAGCGTATCGGACAGATGAAGCGGTCTGCGGTGCTGATCAATGCATCGCGCGGCAACGTGGTCGATATCGATGCACTGGACAAAGCGTTGCGCGAGCAGAAACTGGCGGGGGCGGCAATCGATGTATTCCCGGTCGAACCCAGCAGCGAAAAAGAACCGTTCGTCTCTCCGTTGCTCGATCTCGACAATGTGATTTTGACCCCGCATATCGGCGGCAGCACCGAAGAAGCGCAGGAAAACATCGGTCTTGAAGTTGCCGACAAGCTGGCGCGTTTTCTGCTGGCGGGTACCACCAAATCGGCGGTCAACTTCCCCGAAGTGGTGCATCAGGACAAGGGTACGTTCAGCCGCATCTTGCATGTGCATCGCAACGAGCCCGGCGCGATCATCCCCAGCACTTCAGTGGGGAACAGCGCCAGCTTTGCAATCCTGGCCGAGAAGGTGATTGTCGAAATCAACCTGAACCAGTCGCTGGAACTGGAAGGCTTGCACGACGTATTCATTCCGAAGCTGCGCCCGCAACGCGAACCGATCCCGCTGATGACGCCGCACGACCGGATCGGCACCACGGCAATTGAAATTCCGCTCGAAAAAATCGTTGCCATCGTCATTACCAACGAACAGGACAGCGCTTCGACAATCTTGCCGGCAGACGCGGAAACAGCCGCCATCGCTACCCATCTGGTCAATTTTTTCAAGCAGGAAGTGGCTCTGGGACGACTGACCGACAGCCTGCTGCCGCTGCAAGCCGGTATCGGCACCATCGCCAATGCAGTGATGATGGGTTTCATCGATAGCCCGTTCAAGCACATGACGATGTATTCGGAAGTGCTGCAGGATTCTACTTTTGACCTGTTCGACGCCGGCAAGCTCGATTTCGCGTCTGGCTCCTCGATCACGCTGTCATCCGAAAAGAACAAGCAAGTGTTTGGTGATATCGGCCGTTACAAGGACCGGCTGATATTGCGGCCGCAAGAAGTGAGCAACCATCCGGAAGTGATCCGCCGCCTCGGCATCATCGCCATCAATACCGCGCTCGAGGCGGATATTTACGGCAATGTCAATTCGACCCATGTACAGGGCACCCACATGATGAACGGCATCGGCGGCTCGGGCGACTTTGCCCGCAATGCGTATCTGTCGGTGTTCGCCACCAAATCGGTTGCCAAGGGCGGCAAGATTTCCAGCATCGTGCCGATGGTGACGCACGTCGATCACACCGAGCATGATGTCGATATCCTGGTCACTGAAGTCGGGTTGGCAGACCTGCGCGGCCTGGCGCCGCGCGAACGGGCACAAGTCATCATCAACCAGTGCGTGGCCGAACCCTACCGTGCGCTGCTCAATGATTACGTAGCCGAAGCCAATCTTGGCGGCGGACAAACGCCGCACGTGCTGGAAAAAGCGTTTGCGTGGCACACCCGTTACCGCAACACCGGCTCGATGCTGCCGGCGATGCGCGTTCCCGCTGCGCAAATCGAACAGCCGGAAAACTGCGAGACATTGGAAGGATAAGAAATTTTATAGGGGTATGCCAAATAACATGGCATTTCCCGCATATATTTATTGCGGGATTTAAATATACCTATATCTGTATATTTACATCCCGAATTGACCGTACGGCGGCGCGAAAATGCGCCGCCATACTTTTTTCAGATCAAATCAACCGGCAGCGTATGGTTGCCGGATCTTTTTGCAAAACTTCGATCAATGGCTGCGGAATCGA
>Ga0366794_1124_pt1 | contig 5721 bp, 5 predicted proteins | sample BONcelN113001C14_FD_207043 | JGI IMG/M metagenome (GOLD analysis project Ga0366794, IMG submission 207043) | Enriched cells from coal bed in the Powder River Basin, Montana, United States - BONCAT cells N11 rep3 HSBNCT.N11.300.1.C14 ...
ATGAGGAAGGCGCTCTACCAGGAGCGGGGCCGGCGCCTGGCGGCGACGGACGCCATCAGGAAGGCGCTGGACCCGCAGACGCCGCGGGCCGAGGCGCAGCGCATCGCCCGCAGGCTGCTGGCCGACTACGCCGACCTGCTCACGCTCGACGAGGTGCGCGAGCTGGCGAAGCTGCTGGACGACGGGCCGGGCGAGCCGCCGGCGGAGCTGGTGCGCGGCCGGCGCCAGCGGGACGGGGAAGAGCGCTGACAGCAAGGTGGGGGCCACGCCCCCACCCTTTCCCCGCGCCGCGCGCGGCGCGCCTGTGCCCTCTCGCAGCGCCGCCTAAGACTGCCCTTTCGCATCAAAGTACGCCCGTAAGCGCTCTTCGGCCCGCTTCCGGTTCTCGACAGCCTCTCTGTAGCTCTCCTCGGCCTGCCGAAACACGTCCCCGAACCGGGGATCGCCGGCCGAAGCAGTTCGAGCGAATTCCAGGACCCTGGCGGCTGTGTCTTCTCCGCGCCGCATCAGTTCGAGGAACTCTCGCAGCTGCCTCTCAAGAAGGTTCCTCGTTGGCATCTCTTGTCCTTCAATACGAAGTGCTGTCTACAGTGAAGCTTGAGGGGCGCAAACCTCTGCAAAGCGCGTATGCGGCCCTGCGCAACCCCCTCAGATGGGCAGGAATCGGGTTCAGGGCGGGAAAATGGCGACAGAAGAGCCGAAGACCGCAGAGACGGAGGAGCGACCCACCTGCTGCGCCTGCGGCAAGCCAATTGAGCGGGGGCAGCCGCGATGGGCAGGCGACCCGGATGACCGTCCATGGCATTACGCCTGCGCCGATGCAGCTGGACGGACACACCGGGTAGGGCCGAAGCTCATCATCTGACCCGTGGGCCTCGGCCAGGCCGAGCCGCGTCCATGAAGGCTTCCGCGCGCTCAACGGTGCGTCGGATGTAGTCGTCTGGCTTGGCGTGGCGCTGCTCGAGGTCGGGCGAGCCGGCCTTCATCGCCGCGCTGATCTGCTCGACGCTGTAGCCCTGGCGTCGCAGGGCGAGGCAGGCCGAGAAGTCGCGCGCGGAGTGTTCTGGCGTCCCGTCGTCTCGGACCTGGTGAAACCGGGCACGGGCCTGCGCGAAGGCGTCAGCGGCGCTCCCCAGCTTCGCGACGGAGCCGCCGAAGGGAAGAGCCAAGCGCTGCCGCTGGGCGATGGCTTCGGACCGGCGGCGCGCTTCCTCGGCGCGCTCCGCGATGGCCTGCCGCACGCGGTCCATCAGGGCATGGCCGGCAGTAGCGACGGCGCGGGAGGCGGCTCGCAGCAGAGCGAACGGCTGACCGCGCTCCGTCCGACGCTCCGGCTTCCGGTTCGTGAAGCCGCACAGGCGGCCGTAGTGCCGCCAATCCGCTGAATGCGGGTCGCCGCCGAACTCGCGCGCAAGCGCCTTGGCCGCCGCCGTCGCCTCTTCCCGGCTGATGGGCTGGTCGTTCACGCGGACCCAGCCGTGGAAGCGGCCTGGCGAGGATTCGACCTTCACGGCGAAGCCGTATCCCGCCCTCTCCATCGCCTCGGCCTGGGCTGGGGTGAGGTCGTCGACGAAGACCAGCGGCTCCGCCTGGTCGCCGGGCAACGGCGCCGGGCGGATGTAGATGTCCCGGTCGAGCGCGTTCATCCGCCGGAGCCAGCCGAGAGCATCAAGGATCTGCTCGCTCGTCCACGTTCGTGTCCGCTCGGCCGACAGGTCGCGGCGGGACTTCGGCGGCAGCACGCCGACCTCGTAGGCGCCGCAGCCCATTGCCTTCAACTGGCTGCGCACCTGGCGCTCGGTCGGGTCTACAGCCGCAGCGCCCCTACTCTCCAGGCCAGCCAGAGAACGCAGCCGCCGGAGAGCAGGGCCGACAGGAGGCCCGCCGTCAGGCCGGCCTTCCATCCCGCGGCCTTCGCCTTGGCGTCCACCGACCGGCTCGCCTCGCTCAGGTCCGAGGCGGCCCGCTCCATGCTGCGGAGGCGGGTATCCAGCTTCCCGAGCAGCTTCTCCACGTCCTTGGAGACCGTTTTCACGCTCTCCAGGGCCTCCTCGTGACCAGCCTTGCTCTGGCTGACCACCCGCTCCAAGGTTTGCCGGGTCTCCTCCGTCAACTCGGCCATCGCTTGGGCGAGCGGAAGCAACGCCCTCGACAGGTCCTCGCTGATGCGCCCCTGCATCTGCTTGATGCTGGCCAGGTGCTCCTCGGCCCGCTCCTGCAAGGTCAGCAGCCTGTCCGTCTCCTGCGTCAACGAGGCGAGCCGCGTCCCGTGCGCGGCATCGGTCGAGCGCCGGAGCGTCTCGGTGCGGCTCATAGGTCAACCCCCTCTTCTGCATGTTGGCGAGCGTGAAGCCGCGGCCGAGGCCCTTGGCAGTGAATTCCTGGTCCTGGAAGCGGTAGGCGAACCCGTTGAGTCGGCCTGTGCTGGCAAGGTTCGGTTGGACCTCGACGCCATGCGCCTCCAACCGCTCCACGAACGTGGAGACGGTAGGGGCGTCGTGAAGGGCCGCTTCCAGCAGGTCGCGCATCTGCTCGGCCAGCGGCGTGCCGCCTCGCTCGGCCAGCGCGATCTCCGCGATGGTCGGCGCCTTGCGGTGCTGGACGGCCTTCTCTGGCTCCAGCAGGTGGCTGGCCTCGACCTCGACAAGACTCCAGCGGCGCTCGATGTCGCGGACCAGCGCTTCCGACCTGGCCCAATCCTGGCTGTCGGACACCACGGAGCCGTCCGTCCGAATGCGGCTCGCCGCCACGTGAACGTGGTCGCCGTGGCAGACGACGGCGAAGCCCTCGAAGCTCATGCCGCGGGCCCAGTGCTCTCCGATGGCCGCCATCTCGACGTCGCTCAACGGCCGCTCTTCGGGCGGGAAGCGCAGCGACATGTGCGCCACGTGGACGCCCAGGCGTGGCCGCAGGGCGTGCAGCCGGCCGAACTCGGCCGCCACTTCCTGCGCCGTTCGGCCGGCGAAGGTGCCGCCGATGATGTCGGCGCGCGGGCGCTCATGCCCGCTGTGGTCATGGTCGCCCAGCAGGTAGTCCATCAGGCCCCGTGCGCCGCGGCCCTTGATGAGCTTGCCGATGGCCATCACCCGGCCTCGGCCGGCTCGTCCACGGCGATCAGCGCGCGCCGCAGGGCCTGTACGTCGTCGTGCAGGCTGCGCAGCACGTCGGCGAGGTCGTCGCCGTGTACGACGCCTCCACGGTTCAGGTGAGCGGTCAACTGGTTCAGGTTCGCGGCCGTAGGTGCTAGCGCCAGCCACGCCTCTCTATTGAGGGGCGGGACTGGCGCCTGCACCCTACGGCCGAGAGCAGTTCGTCGGATGAACTCCGACAGCTCCAGGCCGGCTTCAGCGGCCCGGTTAGCGAGGTCCACGTGCTCCGCCAGGGTGAACCGCACCGTCACGCGCTCCGACCGTGGGTCGGTCGCGGGCGGGCGGCCACCGCGCCGACGGCGCTGAGGACGGGTCGGGTCCAGGTTCATCGGCCACCTCCACGGGTCCAGGGCAGCGCCCTGGCAAGCCTCCCGACTGCGACCGAAGGGAGCGGACGGGGTTGTTGTCGTCAGACAACAACATGGCTTGCTCTTCACCTACCGGAACCATATACTGCCTACGGGCTTTCGAGCAAGGGGACGCATGATGACTGCAAGCACCGAAGCCGAAGATGATCGCCTGCGCCCACTCGACCTCCGGTCGGTGTTCGCCACCCAGCCGCCGCCGCTGGACTTCGTGCTGCCTGGCTTGGTCGCCGGCACCACGGGTGTGCTCGTCGCTTCCGGGGGAACCGGCAAGTCGATGCTGTCGCTTCAGACGGCCGTCTCCATCGCCTGCGGTCGCGACCTCTTCGGCATCTGGGGCGAGAACCCGGCCAAGGGGCGGGTGGTCATCATGGCCGTTGAGGACACCAAGGCCGTGCTGGAACGGCGCCTCCATGGCATCGGCAAGGCCATTCCTCCGGAATGCCTCGACGATGTGGTGGACGGCCTGGATATCCTGCCGGGCTTCGGCCGGGGCTTCAGCATTGCCAGCCTGACGCCGGAGGGGGTGGTGCAGTCTGTCCCGATGGCCCAGTTCGTGGAGAGCCTGGCGGACCGCGCGCCGCGCCTGACGGTATTCGACACCTTCAACCGGTGCCTGGGCGGTATCTCAGAGAACGAAAGCGGGCCAATGGGTGCCGTCCTGTCGGTCGTGGAGGCGATGTGCCTCAAGGTCGGCTGCGCATCGCTCATCGTGCACCACACCAACAAGGCATCGGCGGCGTCCGGGACAGCGTCGGAGCAGCAGGCCGCGCGTGGGTCGTCAGCCATTACAGACAACGCTCGCTGGCAGGTGAATCTTTCGACCATGACGAAGGATGAGGCGGCGACGCGCTGCATCGAGGACGACGGAATCCGCCGCTCATGGGTCCGTCTGGACCTCTCCAAGGTGAACTACGGGCCGCCGATCGCTGAACGGTGGCTGCATCGTATCGATGGCGGCGTGCTGACTGGGAAGCACGGCGGTCTGCCGGAGAAGGAGGCCCGTCGCGGCGGGCAGATCAGCAGCGGCCGCCGCCCGCGCCGGGACATCGACGATGAATAAGACGACGACCAAGGCTCCGAAGCAGGCGAAGACAACCGCGAGCAGCCGTCCCACTCAGACGCGGTTTGCGATGGCCGACCCTGCGCTGATGGGCACCTCGCTGTTCCGTCCGCTCCAGCGGGGTTCGAGGAACAGCCGCATGGTCGAAATCAACACGGAGCATCGTGGGCGGCGGCTTCGCATCGTCAGCGCCTACATGCTCGGCGCCGACGACCTGTCGATGTTCTTGGCCATCCTGGGGCTGGCAGGGCTGTTGGGAAAGCGCTTGGACACGTCGCGGGACTCGCACCTGGCTGACGTTCTGAACGGTCTCGATGTTCGCTGGTCGGACGGCGCTGGTGAGGAAGACTTCGCTGCTGCCGTGGAACAGGCGCTGGGAGACACGTTCCTGCGCCTGACAACGACGACATACGAGCTCATTCGCGAGGCGGGCTTGGCTGATGCGGGGGACGCGTATCATCGATGCCTGGATGTCCTCCAGCGCCTGCGCGGCGTCTACTACATCGACTTCGGACCCGAAGGCACCAACGCTCGCCAGGCGCTGTCTGGACCGCGCCAGAACCTGATCGGCTTCGGCGCGTCAGAGGGCGACGGCGGGCGCCTGCGCATCATCCTGAACTCTCGATTCGCGGGCGCCATCCTCGGCAGCCAGTTCAGTCGCATCGACCTGACCGAAGCCCGGCAGCTGGGCGAGGTCGCCCGCATCTTGCACACGCGCCTGTCGGTCTGGATTCGACCTGGCGCCTCGTGGCAGGCCGCGGTGGACACGATGGCAAGGTGGGTCTACGGCGACGAAGCTCCGACCGACGCAGCCAAGCGGAAGCGGCGTTCCGCCATTCGCAAGGCATTGGCGGAGATCGGCGCGCTGTCCGGCTGGCAGTGCTTCGAAGATAAGGCCCGGGCAGTTGTTCGCGTTGCCCGGCCACAGGCCGGCCGCAACATGCTCCAGCAGATGCTGCCCATAGACCCCTTCTGAACGGAAGGGCTACCGTCGCAACGGTCACGCCCAGCGGAGGCAAGGGGAGCATTTCCCTTGCCGGGCGGACCAGTCTCGGGTGCCTTCGCGGCCCCCACCAACCCCCGTCGTAACGGGGACGGACCACCGTCGTAACGGGAACGGACCACCGTCGTAACGGGAACGCGC
>Ga0366794_1132_pt2 | contig 4843 bp, 4 predicted proteins | sample BONcelN113001C14_FD_207043 | JGI IMG/M metagenome (GOLD analysis project Ga0366794, IMG submission 207043) | Enriched cells from coal bed in the Powder River Basin, Montana, United States - BONCAT cells N11 rep3 HSBNCT.N11.300.1.C14 ...
ATCCGGTGTAATCGATGCGCAAAAGATGGAAATGTTCGGTTATGCGATCGATACACCGGTGAAAAAATATCTATTCGTGCTGGCTATCGTGTGCGTGATGGCGCTGCTGGCCAAGAACCTGGTGCGCTCGAGCACGGGCCGCGCGTGGATGGCGGTGCGCGACATGGACGTGGCCGCTGAAGTGATCGGCATTCCATTGCTGCGCACCAAGCTGCTGGCGTTTGCGGTAAGTTCGTTTTATTGCGGGATGGCGGGCGCCTTGTATGCATTTTGTTATCTGGGTTCGGTCGAGCCGGACGGTTTTTCGCTCGACTTGTCGTTCAAGATTCTGTTCATGATCATCGTTGGCGGCGTCGGCAGCATTCTCGGCTCGTTTCTGGGTGCCGCGTTCATTTTGCTGTTGCCGATCTTTCTCGATAACCTGCTGCCGCCGCTGGCGTCGCTGCTGCATCTGCCGTTCACCAACGCCAGCGTGTCGTATATCCAGATGATGGTATTCGGCGCCCTGATTATTTTTTTCCTGATTGTCGAGCCGCACGGTCTGGCGCGCCTGTGGCAAATCACGAAGGAAAAACTGCGTTTATGGCCGTTCCCGCATTAATTGCAATTTTTTTACCCGGCACTACGTTCTTGCACTACGCACTCTGTACCACGCTTTATTCGTATAAACATGAAGGAGACACGCATGAAACCCATTAAAAAAGTCCTGCTGGCCGCAGCCGCTGTAACCACCGTTGTAATAACTTCCATGTTGCCAATCGGTAATGCACTGGCACAGGCGAATGAACAATTCATCGCTTTGCCAAGCTATCGCGTCGGCCCCTACGGCGCTAACGGCCAGGCATATTACGGCGGCATGATTGATTACATGACTTACGTCAATATGAAAGAAGGCGGCATCAATGGCGTCAAGCTGGGATGGGAAGAGTGCGAAACCGAATACAACAATGCGAAGGGCGTCGAATGCTACGAGCGCCTGAAAGCCAAGGACCCTGTTGCGCACGGCACCGTATACAACGTGATGGCAACCGGCATCACCTACGCGCTGATCGAAAAATCGGTCCAGGATAAAGTGCCGCTGCTGTTCCCCGGCTACGGTCGTACCGATGCGGTGGACGGCTCGGTGTTCCCGTATGCGTTTCCGCTGGTGACTACGTATCAGATGCAGATATCGGCAATCGTCAAGTTTCTGGCGTCGAAAAACAAAGGTTCGCTGGCAGGCAAGAAGATCGCTTACCTGTATCACGATTCCGCCTACGGCAAGGAGCCTATCGTCGCGCTGGAAGCCGAAGCCTCGCTTGGCAAGTTCAGCGTAGTCCAGATTCCGGTCGCCCATCCCGGCAACGAGCAGGGTGCGCAGTGGCTCAGGATTCGCCAGGAAAAACCCGATTATGTGATTTTCTGGGGTTGGGGCGTGATGAACCAGACTGCGTTGAAAGCAGCACAGAAAGTCGGCTATCCGCGTGAACAGATGATCGGCTCCTGGTGGGCTGGTTCGGAAGAAGATACCGTGCCTGCCGGTGCCGCTGCCAAAGGTTACATGAGCGCCACCTGGAACGTTGCCGGCGATGCGCCGCCAGCCATTGCCGACATCAAGTCGGTCGTGTATGGCGCCAACAAGGGCAATATGCAAGACAAGACCAAGATCGGCTCGGTACTGTATAACCGCGGCGTTTCGATTGCGATCGTTACTGTCGAAGCAATCCGCAACGCGCAAGCCAAGTTCGGCAAGGGCAAAGTCATCACTGGCGAACAAATGCGCTGGTCGCTGGAAAACCTCAATTTGACCAATGCCCGTCTGAAACAGCTTGGTGCGACTGGCCTGCTGCCTGAGATCAAGACTTCCTGCCAAAACCACGAAGGTTCGGGCAAGATCAAAATCCAGCAATGGGATGGCAGCAAATGGGTGATGGTTTCGGACTGGGTCGAAGGCAACAAGAGCCTGATCCATCCTCTGTTCCAGGCTAGCGCAGCCAAGTACGCAAAAGAAAAAGGCATCACTCCGGGCTGCATGAAGTAACCCTGAGCGCTGTGCGGCACGCCGGACCGGCGTGCCGCACAGCGCAACAAGCACAGTAAAAAGCACAGCAACAAGCGGAGTCGACATGAGCGCAGGACTAAGCATCAACAATATCGAAGTCATCTACAACCACGTTATTCTGGTCCTCAAAGGCGTGTCACTGGAGGTGCCGGAAGACGGGATTGTGGCGCTGCTGGGCGCCAACGGCGCCGGCAAAAGCACTACTCTGAAAGCCATTTCAAATTTGCTCTCGGCCGAACGTGGCGATGTCACCAAAGGCAGCATCGAATATCGCGGCGAGCGCGTCGATCAGTTGACGCCGAACGACCTGGTCAAGCGCGGCGTGATCCAGGTCATGGAAGGCCGCCATTGCTTCGCCCATTTGTCGATCGAAGACAATCTGCTGACCGGTGCCTATACGCGCGAAATCAGCAATGCCGAAGTGAAGGTCGAGCTGGAAAAGATTTACGACTATTTCCCGCGCCTCAAAACCCGCCGCAAGTCGCAGGCAGGCTACACCTCGGGCGGCGAACAGCAAATGTGCGCGATCGGCCGCGCGATGATGGCCAAGCCGTCGATGATCTTGCTCGACGAGCCGTCGATGGGATTGGCGCCGCAGATCGTCGAAGAGATTTTCGAGATCGTCAAGGATCTCAACAGCAAGGAAAACGTGTCTTTCCTGCTGGCCGAGCAAAACACCATGGTGGCGCTGCGCTATGCGGACTTCGGCTACATTCTGGAAAATGGCCGCGTCGTCATGGAAGGCAAGGCCAGCGATTTGTCCACCAATGAAGACGTGAAAGAGTTTTACCTCGGCGTTTCCGGTGCCGGACGCACCAGTTTCCGCGACATGAAATTTTATCGCCGGCGCAAGCGCTGGCTGGCCTGATCGCAGTCATGCCGCCATGCCGTCTTGCACGGCGGCATGACGCAAGTCGATTGCCTACCGTCGATTGCATATTTACGCGCTTCTATCCCTCTCCCTTTGCATTTTTCGCCCCTCCCTGAAACAGGTTTCCCCATGTCCCCATATCTCGATGCCCTTGAAACCCGCGCACCCGGCGAGCGCGAACGCGACTTGATGCTGCGCCTGCCGCAATTGATTGCACTGGCCCAACAGGCGCCCGGCTGGCAGCGCATCCTGGGCGACACGGTGGCTGCCGATATCAGTTCTCGCGCTGCGCTGGCGCAGCTGCCGGTGACGCGCAAATCCGACCTCAAGGACTTGCAGGCGCAGGGGTTGCCGTTCGGCGGCATGACCACCGTCGCGCCGGCCCGGATGCGTCATTTGTTCATGTCGCCAGGGCCGATTTTCGATCCGGAAGGGCAGGGCCAGGATTGGTGGCGTTTTGCGCGGCCGCTGCACGCGCTGGGTTTGCGCGCCGGGCAGATAGTGCAAAATTGTTTTTCGTATCACTTTACGCCGGCTGCTTTCATGGTCGAGGGCGCGGCTGCGCACCTCGGCTGTCCGGTGATTCCGGCTGGCAGCGGTCAAACTGAAATGCAGGTCGAGGCAATGGTTGCGCTCAAGCCCGATGTGTATGTCGGTACCCCGAGTTTTCTGAAGATCATTGTCGAAAAGGCGCTTGAAATGGGTGCCGATATCAGCAGCATGCAGCGTGCGCTGGTCGGCGCCGAAGCGCTGCCGCCTTCTCTGCGCGCCTGGCTGCAGCAGCATGGCGTGCCGCATGTGCTGCAATTGTATGCATCGGCCGACATCGGCAATATCGCGTACGAAACCGAAACCGACGGCTTGGTGAATCCCGGCATGGTGCTCGATGAAGACATCCTGCTGGAAATCGTGCGTCCCGGCACCGGCGATCCGGTGCAGCCGGGCGAAGTCGGCGAAGTCGTCGTTACCTCGTTCAATCCCGATTATCCGCTGGTGCGCTTCGGCACCGGCGACTTGTCGGCGATACTGCCGGGCGTTTCGCCGTGCGGGCGCACCAATATCCGGATCAAGGGCTGGATGGGCCGTGCCGATCAGACTACCAAAGTGCGGGCGATGTTCGTGCATCCGTCGCAAGTGGCGCAAATCACCGCCCGCCACCCGGAAATAGCCAAGGCGCGGCTGGTGATCTCGGGCGTGATGGCCAACGACATCATGACGCTGCATTGCGAAACGGCAGCAGGATTGTCGGATGCTGCGGTGCAGGCGATCGTCGAAACGATTCGCGATGTAACCAAATTGCGCGGCCAGGTACAGGCCGCGGAAATCGGCACGCTCCCCAACGATGGCATCGTGATTGAGGATGCGCGCAAGTATGAGTGAGGCTTGTTTTACCGCGGCGGGTTGAAGCGGCGCTACGGTTGCGGATTTGGTGGCACAATTCGATTCCGATCATTGTTACCGCCAGCGAGATTACCGTATGCCGCATTCCCACGCACAACAAGCCCGAGAACTTCTGGCCAATGCCGAACTGATTTTTGACGAAGCCGCGGTCCAGGCGGCGGTGGACCGGATTGCGGTTGACCTCAATGCGCGCTTTAACCAGACCGATAGCGAACCGTACCCGCTGGTTCTGGGCATCATGGGCGGCGCGGTGGTATTCACCGGGCAATTGCTGACCCGCCTGAAATTTCCGCTCGAATTCGATTACATCCACGTCACCCGCTACGGCAACAAGGATCAGGGCGGCCATATCGAATGGAAAGTCGAGCCGCGCGCCGATGTGCGCGGGCGCACGCTGATCGTGCTCGACGACATTCTAGACGAAGGCGAAACGCTGGCCCACGTGAAGGAAAGACTGCTGGAAATGGGTGCGAAGGAAGTCGTGCTGGCGGTGTTTTCCGACAAGGATATCGGCCGCGCCAAGCCGGTCA
>Ga0366794_1140_pt1 | contig 4673 bp, 3 predicted proteins | sample BONcelN113001C14_FD_207043 | JGI IMG/M metagenome (GOLD analysis project Ga0366794, IMG submission 207043) | Enriched cells from coal bed in the Powder River Basin, Montana, United States - BONCAT cells N11 rep3 HSBNCT.N11.300.1.C14 ...
TGTTGTTCATGGCCCAATTCCCGCATTTGTTCAATGCCAAGGTGATCGCCGAAATGCGCGGGTTTCAGACCCCGGACGGCACGTCGCCGTTTTATGAAAGTCTGGGCCGGCATTTTTTCAAGATGGATTTCAATCATGTCGACGACCTGACCAGCCTGGGCAAAAAATCGTTTATCGCCGAACTGATGCCGCGCTATCCGCTGTACGTCGATTATCTGCCGGTTGAGGCGCAGGAAGTGATTGGCCGGGTCCATGTCGCCACTGCGCCGGCGCGCCGCCTGCTGGAGCAGGAAGGCATGTATTACGAAGGGTATGTCGATATTTTCGATGCCGGGCCGGTGCTGCAGGCGCGTGTCAGCGAGTTGCGCGCGCTGCGCGAAAGCACGCTGGCGATTATCGAACCGGCAGTTACCGCCAGTGCTGAAACCGCTACCGCAGTTGCCGATCCGGTACTGGTTGCCAACACCGTGTTGCGCGAGTTTCGCAGCATCGTCGTACCCGCGCCGCCAACGCCGCAACCGACGCGCATTGCGCTGACCGCATCCGAATGCGAACTGCTGGCCTGCGGCGCCGGCGATCCGGTTCGCACCATGACACTCAACCCAAGGAAAAATTCATAATGTCAGTGCATTTCATCAATGGCCAGTGGCTTGCCGGGCAGGGCGAGGTTTTCGATGTCATCAATCCCGCCAATGGCATCACGGTCTGGAGCGGCGGGGCGGCGGTTGCCGCCGATGTCGATAGCGCTTGCCAGGCCGCCCGCGCCGGTTTCCGGTTCTGGTCGCGCACGCCATTGCAGACCCGCATTGCGGTATGCCAGCGGTTTCGCGATTTGCTCAAGGAAAATGCAGAACAGCTGGCCGGCCTGATTGCGCTGGAAGTCGGCAAGCCGCTGTGGGAAGCGCGCACCGAAGTCGCCAGCATGGCGGCCAAGGTCGATATCTCGGTGCAGTCGTACCAGGCGCGCACCGGCCACACGCAGGCTGCGGTGGCCGACGGCAGCGCGGTATTGCGGCACCGGCCGCACGGCGTGTTCGGCGTGTTCGGCCCGTACAATTTTCCCGGTCATCTGCCCAACGGGCACATCGTGCCGGCCCTGATCGCCGGCAACGCGATCGTCTTCAAGCCGAGCGAATATGCGCCGCAAACCGCGATCAAGACGGTCGAATTATGGCAGCGCGCGGGCTTGCCCGACGGCGTGCTGAATCTGGTCAACGGCGGTCGCGCCACCGGCGAAGTGTTGTCGCAGCATCCGCAACTCGACGGCATTTTGTTTACCGGCAGCTACCAGGTGGGCGCGACCCTGCACCGCCAGTTCGCCGGCCAGCCGGGCAAGATGCTGGCGCTGGAAATGGGCGGCAACAATGCGCTGGTCGCGTGGAATGTGAAAGATCTCGATGCAGCGGTGCATCATGCGATCTTTTCGGCGTTCGTCAGCGCCGGACAGCGTTGCACTTGTGCGCGGCGCCTGATCGTCGAGGATTCCGCCCGCGGCCAAGCGCTCATTGCGCGTCTGGTCGAGGTCGCAGGCAGGATCACGGTCGGCGCATCGGATGCGTCGCCGGCGCCGTTCATGCGCTGGTTGCGCGCGGCGGCAGCGTGCTGTTGGAAATGCGTCAGCTCGCTAAAGATACCGGCTTTCTCTCGCCCGGCATCGTCGATGTTACCGATGCCAGGGACGTGCCGGACGAGGAATGGTTCGGACCGTTGCTGCAAGTGGTGCGCGTGGCCAGCTTCGATGCTGCGCTGGAAGCGGCGAATGCGACCGCATACGGCCTGGCCGCCGGCCTGCTGTCGGATGATCCAGCGCTGTGGCAACAGTTCCTGGACGGCGCGCGGGCCGGCATCGTCAACTGGAACCGGCCCACGACCGGCGCCGCCAGCAGCGCGCCGTTCGGCGGCATCGGCAAATCCGGCAATCACCGCCCCAGCGCGTATTACGCGGCCGATTATTGTGCGTATCCGGTGGCGTCGATCGAGAATCCCGCACTGGAAATGCCGCAGCAGCTGTCGCCCGGATTGCATTTTCAGGATTAAGAAACAAGCGTGGTCAACGAAAAACACGAAAGGCACGAAAAGCGATATCCGTTTTTGTAGGTTGGGCTAACGGTTTATCAGCCCAACATTCTGCGAGCGCTGTTGGGCTTCGCTGCGCTCAGCGCCAACCTACAAGTCGTTAGCCCAACCTACAACGCTGCGGTAATGCGATAAATTTATTAGCCAGTATATTTGTATAGCGCAATAAAATATGCGGAGAATGCGATGAAAATGGCAATACTTATTTTTAATAAAATAATCGCAGCCTGGATCCGGTTCGTGTTCTTCGTGTCTTTCGTGGACAAGTCTGAAACTCCAGCTATATACAACAAACAGATCGAAAGAACTCATGGACACCACACGCGAATTCAATTTTGACGGTCTGGTCGGACCTTCGCACAATTACGCCGGCCTGTCGTTTGGCAATGTTGCCTCGTTCAATAATGTAAAAAGCACGTCTAATCCGAAGCAGGCTGCGTTGCAGGGCTTGGCCAAGATGCGCGCACTGGCTTTGCGCGGCTTCGCGCAGGCGGTGCTGCCGCCGCAATCACGGCCCGATTTCAGATTGTTGCGCAGTATCGGCTTTGGCGGCAGCGATGCCGATGTGCTGGCGCGCGCGGCCAAAGAAGCCCCGGTGATTTTGGCGTGCGCGTATTCGGCTGCGCCGATGTGGACCGCAAATGCCGCCACGGTCAGCCCATCGGCCGATACCGGCGACGGCCGCGTGCATTTCACGGCGGCTAACCTGAACAACAAGCTGCACCGCTCTTGCGAACACGTGCAGACTGCCCGCACTCTGCGGGCGATTTTCAAGGACGGCACACGCTTCGCCGTGCACGGGGCGTTGCCTGCGACGCCGGCGTTCGGCGATGAAGGCGCTGCCAATCACACCCGGCTATGCGCGGCGCACGGCGCCGGCGCAGTGGAAATGTTCGTCTATGGGAAAGTCGAGTTCGATGCCGCTGCAGTGGCGCCGCAACGCTTCCCGGCACGGCAAACGCTGGAAGCGAGCCAGGCGGTGGCGCGCTTGCACGGCTTGCAGCCGCAACGTACCGTGTATGCGCAGCAAGACCCGGCGGTGATCGACCAGGGCGTATTCCATAACGATGTGATTGCAGTCGGCAATGGCAATGTGCTGTTTTATCACGAACAAGCGTTCCTGGATGAAGCCGGCACCATCGCGGCGTTACGCACCGCAATGGCCGATGCCGGTGCGCAATTGCAGCCGATTCGGGTGAGCCGCGCTGAAGTGTCGGTCATTGATGCGGTATCGAGTTATTTGTTCAATAGCCAGCTGCTGACAAAAGACGATGGGCGGATGGCGCTGGTGGTGCCGCAGGAATGCCAGGAAAATCCCGCAGTAGCGCGTTATCTGAAAGCGTTGACGGCCAGCGGCGGTCCGATCGACGAATTGATCAGTTTCGATCTGCGCCAAAGCATGCGCAACGGCGGCGGCCCCGCTTGCCTGCGCTTGCGGGTGGCGCTGTCCGGGGCCGAGGCAGCTGCGATGCATCAGGGCATCGTGATGACCGAGGGCTTGTATGCGAGCCTGGTGGATTGGGTCGAACGCCATTATCGCGATCGCTTGTCGCCGCAGGATCTGGCCGACCCGATGCTGGCGATCGAAATTCAGACTGCGCTGGAAGCTTTAAGCGGCATTTTGGGTTTGCCGGGGCTGTATCAGCTCTAATTGCGTTTGAATCGGTGCGGGAGCGGGAGGAAGACAGTCGCAGAGTCGCAGCGAAAGCGGCGGTGACGACAAAGGGAAATTTTGATTTGCATCAGTAAAAAACATGCGGCCGCAGTTTGGGCGGCATGTTTTTTTTGCCGGGCGCCTTTTTATAAGGCGTCGATTTCACCTTCAGATCATCCGGTTGGCGGATATTTTTTCATTTTGACCATAAATTTGGTATCGTTCGTTTCCGGTCTCGTAATTCTACGAAGATCATTCAACAGGGTTTGTTGTTAAATTAAAAAAACTCTGGAGACTTGCTTACGCATCATCCAGCGCGCAATCAAGGTGAGAGCTGCCGGCAATTTTGCCGGTAGTTGGAGTGGTCCACTTATCAGGAGGGCATCAATGAAATTGAAGCATTTAATCGCCATTATCGGTCTGTCGTTCGCGGCATCCATGCAAGTCCAGGCCGCCGACATGAAGGAATTGCGCGTCGGCCAGGACCCGACGTACGAACCGTTCGAATACAAGACGCCGGACGGCAAGCTGGTCGGTTTTGAAGTCGATATCGCCAATGCGCTGTGCGCGGAAATGAAAATGAAGTGCGTGTTTTTCGACCAGTCGTGGGAAGGCATCATTCCTTCGCTGCTGGCCAAGAAATACGACGTGATCATTTCGTCGATGTCGGCCACCGACGAGCGCAAAAAAACAGTCATCTTTTCCGACAAGATCTACAACACGCCATCGCGCGTAGTCGTCAAGCGCGGCAGCGGCATCGACGGTTCGCCGGCATCGCTGAAAGGCAAGAAAATCGGCGTTTTGAAGGGATCGACCCAAGAAGCATATTCGAACAAGGTCTTTGCCAAGGCCGGCGCGACCGTCGTTGGGTACGGCACTACGCAGGATTCCTATCTGGACATGGCATCGAGCCGCCTCGATGCGCTGGTCGCGGATATCGTCG
>Ga0366794_1128_pt1 | contig 4205 bp, 3 predicted proteins | sample BONcelN113001C14_FD_207043 | JGI IMG/M metagenome (GOLD analysis project Ga0366794, IMG submission 207043) | Enriched cells from coal bed in the Powder River Basin, Montana, United States - BONCAT cells N11 rep3 HSBNCT.N11.300.1.C14 ...
GCTATCCTCGCCGGCTTGCGGCACAACGCTGAGCGCCGCTATGCCACGGCGCTGCAATGAAAGCAAAATGGCCGCAGTCACCATCGCTCCCCGCCCTAAAACCAGGCTGCCGTGCATATCGAACAAATCCTCCGACAAGGTCATTCCGACCTGCACTGCATCCAGGGCCAGCAATCTGGCATCGCTGCTCATGGCGACTCCTCGCAAGGCATCAGGGTAATCAGCCTGCCGCGTGACTGGGATTGCGCGCCCATCGCACGACAGGTCACGCTGAACCATGCACCGTCGATTTCAATAATTTGTGCGGCGCCGCCTTTTATATCGGCTATCGCTGCATGCAGACTCGGCAATGCATAGGCCAACTCGCAACCCGGCATCAAGCCCATCCGTGAAAACAGCGCGACCGAGGCGCTATTCACAAAAACGACCATCGCCTGGTCGTCCAGACCAATGATCGGCAACGGCAGATATTCCAGCACTTCGCGCACGATATCGAGATTGACTTCATCGCGGGCAATTTTTTGCTGTTTCTGCTTAAGCACCATCCCCAACTGCCTGTTTGCCGTTGCCAGTTGCTGATTTGCGGTCTGGACTTCGGTATTGAGCCGCCTGTTTTCATCTTCTATCCCTTTGCGATGAAACGCTTCCGCTATATGCCCGCGCAACTGATCGTCTTCCCAGGGCTTGGTAAGAAACTTATATACGGCCCCTTCGTTGACTGCGTCCGTTACCGATTTCAATTCGGTATACCCCGACAGCACGATACGCACGATATCCGGATATTTTTCTTTTACCGCGCGCAGGAAATCCACTCCCATCATGCCCGGCATGCGCTGGTCAGACAGAATGACATCCACCGCCTTCTCCTCCAGCAGCGCCAATCCTTCTTGCCCGCTATTGGCGGTCAGGATGTCATATCCATCGCGCCGCAACAGGCGCTTTAGCGCAGTCAGGATATTGGGCTCGTCATCGACCAGCAGCAAGGTACGTGCGGCCTTTTCGGCATCGAAAACATGCTCGGGCAATCTGCAGCCATCGCGCAGCAGAGCGCCGACTTCGGATTTCGGCAATGGGCGACTGAAGAAACAGCCTTGCATTTCATCGCACATGTTCTGCCGCAAGAAATGCCATTGCGCTTCGCTCTCGACGCCCTCTGCAACCACTTTGATACCCAGGCTGTGCGCCATTGCAATGATGGTTTTGGCTATCGCAGCGTCATCCTGATCGGTCTCGATATTGCAGATGAAGGAACGGTCGATCTTGACCCGGTCAACAGGAAAGCGCTTCAAGTAGCTCAAGGAAGAATAGCCAGTACCGAAATCGTCCAGGATCAAATCCACTTCAAGCACTTTCAACTGCCGCAGCGTGCTTTCACTGGCCGCGGTGTCGTGCATCAGGATCGGTTCCGTGATTTCAAGAGAAAGCATGTGCGGATCGATCTGCAATTCAGCCAGCAGGACCTCAATTTTCTCTGTTAATTGCAGGTCTCCGAATTGTTTTGGCGACACGTTCACCGCCACACGGAAATCCGTCAAGCCGGCATCGAGCCAACCCCGCATATCCTCACAGGACTTGCGCAATACCCATTCGCCGATAGACTCTATCAGTCCGGATTCCTGCGCAATCGGGATAAAGCGGTCGGGCTCTATCAATCCCAATTCCGGATGGTTCCAGTACACCAATGCCTCGAGACTGACCAGTCCGCCTGTCTGCAAATCCGCAAGCGGTTGATAATGCAACGACAATTGATTGCCGGCTACCGCCAAATGCAATGCGTTTTCCAGCGTTACCCGCTCCAGCATTTTTTCGTTTATTTCGCTGGAAAAAAACTGATAATTGCTGCGCCCCAAATCCTTGGCCCGATAGAGCGCCATATCGGCATATTTAAACAATGTTTCCGGATCATCGCCGTCACGCGGATAAAGCGCGACGCCGATACTGCAGCTTACGTGCAAGCTCTTTTCCTGAATCGGAAAAGGGTTTGCAATGCTGCGTGAAATTGCCTCGCAAATGGAAGCCACATAATGCGATTTTCCGATGTCTCTGAGGACAATCACGAACTCGTCACCGCCATAGCGCGCAATGGTGTCGCCCTCGCGGATGCAATCGTCCAAACGCTCGGCGATCGCCTTGAGCACCTGATCTCCGGCCAGATGGCCGACACTCTCATTGACCAACTTGAAATGGTCGATATCAATGAACAGCAAGCCGACATTGGCCTTAGTGGATTCGGCTTGCAACAGCGCCTGTTGCAGGCGATCCTCCAATAGAGTCCGGTTGGGCAATCCTGTCAGGCCGTCATGCGTGGAGAGGAGGGCCAGCTTCTCTTCATAGCATTTCTGTGGTGCAATATCTTTTTGCAAGCCGATAAAATGGGTTAGCTGTCCGGCCGCATCGAACAGCGGGGAAATCGATACTTCGCTCCAGAACATGACGCCGTCTTTGCGGTAATTGCGCAATACCTGCTGCGCTTCCGAAGCGTGCTCAATTGCCCCACGCAGCGTCGCCAATTCCGGCTGTTGATCCTGGCTGTTTTGCAAAAACAAAATATCGCGCCCCAGGATTTCATCCAGAGCGTAGCCGGACAAGCGGCAAAAAGCAGGATTGGCGAAGATGATCGGATTGTGCGGCTGGCGGGCATCCGTAATGACGAAACCGCTCCCGGACAAGGCTAAAACGCGATCAGTACCGATCTCCGCCAGCAAACCGTGCATGCCAACTGGTACGGAATGCTCAAACTTTATAGACATATTTTCCTTTGATATTCCACCGCCAAAAGCAAAAGCCGGGAATAGATGCTCGACGCAACGATAAGCCACATATCGGTCAAAACATAGAGTATATGAAAAATATAAGCCTATTTCGCTTTATTTCATTAACACTTGAAAAATACATAATCCAGTATATTTTTAACAAGCGATCCACGAACGCACCGTGCGCGCAACGCATCGAGGCGATTGCCGCCGTTCCATCGCCGCCGGTCGCTGATTACGCGCGCCTTATTCGGGGGCCCGCACCCGCATGAAACTGGCAAAGCGCGGCAAGCCGCTCGGCGTGCGCTCGCGATAACGGTACGTCACGACACTGCCCACCGGCGGCGGCGAGCGGCGCTGTGCATCGCTCATGCCGGTCGCCAGACGAAAACGCTGGCCGTCGGGATTCTCCATCAGCAACGCGCCGCACATGCCCGCGTATTTCCCCTGGCCCGGCAGATGCGCAATGACCTTCGCTTCGGCATCGTGTTGCGGCTTCAGTTTCAGCAGCGCATCGGTGCGCCCGGTTTGCCACGGCGCATCCGCGCGGTGCAGCATCAAGCCTTCGCCGCCCGCGCGCACTACCTGCTGCAACCGCGCCTGCAGCGCCCGATGATCGGCAATCCGCTCTTGCCGCACCAGTTGCAGCCAGCCCGGAGCGGCCTGCGCGATGCTGGCCTGCAACGCCAGCACGCGCTCGCTGAAAGTGCCGGGGGCTTGCGGCCACTCGAATACCTGATAACTGATCTGACGCCACTCGTCATCGCGCGGACTCTGACGCCGCACTGCGGCCGACAAGCGGTCGAATTTACGCCGCCCCATCCACAACTCGCCATCCAGCGGATGCGCGGGCAGCCCCGCAACAAACCAGTCCGGCGCCGCGATGATCCTGCCGCTGCGAAATTGCAGCACACGGCCATCCCACAACGCGCGCACGCCATCGAGCTTTTCGCTCACCAGATAAGCGCGCGGATCCACAGCTTCGGTGAAATTTTGCGCCAGCAGCACCTGCGGCACCGGAGGCGCGGGATCTTCGACCGCACTTTCGGATGCCGCCGCGATCGCCGGCAATCCGGCATGCAGCGCGCCGCAAAGCGACAGCAGCACCAGCTTGCGCGGTACCGACAGCCGCGTCATCGCACGCACCGCAAAGAAAAGGTACCGTGGGCACCGTGCTGCCGCAGAAAAACAGAAATAAGAACAGAAATATGGCAACGCATGAGGATGCTCCTGAAGCGGGGTAAATTCTTTAAATGTGCTTTTAAGCAATAATTTACCATTCCCTGCAATGCCTGCCGATAAAACGTGCTGCAAGGGCGACTGCGGCAGCAACATTGCGCCCGCCGGTGGGATCATGCAAAATCGGATCTTCAGGGTTGCACGATTGCAGGGAAATCACCGATGCCGAAATTACCGACCGCAGCACAGACACACGGCGAGGCCGTACCGGAT
>Ga0366794_1160_pt1 | contig 3861 bp, 7 predicted proteins | sample BONcelN113001C14_FD_207043 | JGI IMG/M metagenome (GOLD analysis project Ga0366794, IMG submission 207043) | Enriched cells from coal bed in the Powder River Basin, Montana, United States - BONCAT cells N11 rep3 HSBNCT.N11.300.1.C14 ...
GGACGCCGAACCGAGACAATGCGGTCAAACGCAAGAATGCCGCCGTTCGCATGATCGCCGGGGGTGAGGGTGAGTGGGTCGCGATTCTGGCTGGTGCGGATGCGGCGACTCCATACTCGGAGTTCCGGGACTCCGTCGACCGCGCTCTTGATGAGGTGGGCCGTCCGGTGATCGCGGTCGAACGCCGGGACCAACAACCGGCCGTTGCCCGAGCGATTGCAGACGGCACCAGCGGGGCGAAATGAGCTGCGCCGAAGCAGTGGAATGGCAACCTCGCCGGGGTGAAGAAGGTGGCGGCTGGATGGTTGCACTCCTGCGCGCTCACCACGAGGAAGGCCGGGATGTGCTAGCGGGTACGGCGCGGCGGCGAGTTGGTCAATGGCGCGACCCCGCCCGCACTCACACCCGTGAAGTTGTTCGGATCCTGACTTGTGCCCTGCCGAACAGAATGTTGACTTGCCGCGTCAACCGTCGAGGGTCGGGTCTGCCGAGTTGGGTGCTGACCGTGACACCCCACTTCACGGGGTAATCCTGAGGGCTAGCTGTGGCCAAACAGAGAACGTAGCGTTGCCTCGACGACCTCAATCGTCTTCAGCTCGCACAGGGCGGACTGAACTGAGAAGGGGGAAGTTCACATGAAGGTTGTCAAGGCGATCATGGGACTGGTCGTAGGCCTCGCCTGTAGTGCCGTGCCTGCTTCTCCCGCCACAGCGGCTCCCACTGGTACGCCGATGAGCTGCGGGATGGTTGTGAGAGAGGACGTCACGCTGTACCTCACAAAGGATCTCCACTGTGCCACCTTCGTCGTCGCAACGGCGAGCCCCTACGAGGAAGGTACGACCGCCGTTCATATTGTTCTCAACCTTCGCGGCCACACCTTGTTTGGACCCGGTTCCGGTAGAGGCGTCAGCGCGATCGGCTCAACCTTCAAGCCCCCGACGCTCGAAGTGAACGACGGCAGGCTGACGGGCTGGGACGAAGCTATCTCTGGCGATGGGCTGACTAGGCTGCGAAACGTAGTGCTGTCTCGGAACCGGATAGGTTTTGGCTGCGACGGACGACTAGACCCTGCACCGCCGGCTGCCGGTGCGACACTCACAGAGAACGATGGAACCACCGTTCCGGTGGTGTGGCGGTCGATCAGCGGCGCCGGCGAAACGTTGCCGCTGTATCCGAGCGCCGCCGAGCCCTGGGTTATCAATCTGGCCAGCGTGGCCGATGAGACGGGAGTGGGCGCATGAGCAGCGAAAGCCCTGGGCTTCTGCTCCTGTGCGTGGGCCCGACGGTGGCACTGGTGTCGATGGCGGCGGACCGCCGCCGCACGGGGGCAGCACGGCGCCGTGCGCAGTGGACATTCTGGGTGGCCATCCCGATCGCTGCGGTGTTAGCCGCCGCAGCCCTCCTCATGTGGCCAGAAGTTCATCAAGAGTGGGATCGGGGCCCCTCCGACCGAGAGATCATTCTGGGCGGGTTCGCCCTGCTGACCACAGTGGCCTGGCTGATGCTCGCCGCCACTGAAATGCTGATGAGACTGGCTAGCTTGGTTAGCTCCACCTGGCGTGCCCGAGCATCCGCTCACCCAAGTGACGGCTAGTCCTCCCGAGCGCAGCTCTGCCCACTGCCGCCCTCTGGCCAGGCGCAACGGTGCCGTCGAAACACTCACGCCTATGCCGCAAACTCGGCTTCGTGCCGCTGGGTGCTGCTGCCCCTAGGTTCGGCCTCCCCTAGTCGCGTTCTCGGCTGATTGTTTGGGCTTCGTGAGATCAACTGCGGGGGGATCAGGTTACTCGTAGGTCGAGTCGTCGTGGCCACGGATTGTCCAGTAGTGACTAACACAGGTGCCTGGGCTCGCCGCCGCCACCTCTCCAGATTCCGTTGTCCTGACCACGGTCGGGAGGAGCACTCCTTCTCTTCGATGCGGAAGGAGACCGTGTCGCCCGGGTATGCGTACTGGCTGCTCGCGTTCTGGTCGTGCCGCGGCTTGATGATGAGTGCCTGCGCCTTGTGGTTCGTTACACGGAACATCGGTTCCCCGTTTTCGGGCCAGACGCATCCGCCCAGCACCGGCGGCGAGCGGGATCCTGCGCACGGTTGGCCTCGCATCGAATCAGCTCCAGCATGCCGGAACTCACACTCGAGTTGCCGCCAGCGTCGAATGGGCGACCCATGGTCAACGACGTGGAGCGACCTGCAGCAGGAGAGCGGAGTATTTTGCCGCGATCCTCTTGAGCTACTTGTCAGAGGTCTCATCGTGTGGGTTGCTGGGCGGCGCGAGCAGCGGCCACGACGCAGCATCCTGCTCATTGAGTTCGGCGGTTGCCGAGGTGGCGACCGCTGAGGCTTCGCTGGACTCAGGCGACAGGGGCATCTGGAAGTGAGGCTGGCCCTGTTCAGATTGCAGGGCCTGCCAGCGGTCGAACGCACGAGCGACCGTGTAGCCCCCTCGAATCAACGATGCCAAACCAAAGCTGGCAGCAGCGATGACTAGCGACTGCGAACCGTGAAGGAGGATCGTGAGGACGGCAATGGAGCAGCTCACTAGACCGGCGGTGATCGTCCTGGTCACGGGCGCCGGCCGTTTCCCCGCAGCCATTCGAACTCCTTCATGTCGGGCGCCTGAGCGTATCGGAGCGCAAGGCTGGCGGAGAAAGGAACGCACTCAAATGCCGCGTTGCGTCCGGACGATGGGGCAAGTGGGAGCCCTCGAGGATCGGCACCCGGTTCGCTTTGCGGCCTCCCACCCCGGCTAGAAAGCGCGAAGGTAGTCCTTCACCGCCAGGTCGTACTGCCCAGCGGGCAATACATAGTCCGCGGCGACCCGCGGCGTAGTTGCAAGCGATGGCAACACCGAACGAGCGATCTCGAACATCCCGCCGGAACGTGCGAGGAAGACCCGGAGGCCACTCGCAGTGAGTCCGAACCCATCACCATCCACGGCGACGAGGCCAGAACCCATGAGGGCGGACAGTGAATCGACGAACATCGTCTCGGGCAGGACATCGTGATGGTGAGCGTCATAGGTAGCGATCACCTGGCGCAGACTGCCATCAGACATGCCCACACAAAGAAGAACCAGAGCGTCTTGGGGTGACCATGCTGACGCGGTGACATCCGACACCACCACATCATCGCCGCCCGCTCACCACCCTGCCGGCGAACGCCCGCATTTTGCCGCCGCTCGCGTGATCCTCTGCCATCGGCCACGTCCAGTGCCATGCTCTCGATATGACTGACCCCAGATGGGACATGCTTCACGCGGCTCGAAGTGCGGTGAGAGCAGAGTTCGCCGAGAAGGGTGTTGCTCGCGTCGACTACGTTGCGGCGTTACCTGATCCCAATGTCTGGGTTTGGCTCGGCACTCAGACGGACGCGCAACGCGACGCTCTCGTCACTGCTGACGACTTGCTAGTGCAGGTACGGCGAGTGCTCGCCCAGGAGGTAGTCGGCATCGACATCACAGGGGTCACTGTGCAATCCGAGGAGACGGTCAACCGCGACTATGAAGGTAGTTGGTTCTACGCCATGCGCTGACCGTCGCCGAGTGACCCTGAATGCGTGACGAGCAAGCTCCGTCCTTGCCCGAACTGCCACAAGCCGAATGCACTCACTTGCCGCAGTGGGCGCGGTCGATTCGATATTGAGACCACGTGCACCGGTGACTCGTTGGCGGTCATCGCCGTTGCGGACCAGACATGTTGGCGAGAACTGGCTGTGCACGGGCGATCCATCGACCAAGATTGCGATGTGATCGCCCGGCCTTCGGAGACTTCGACGTAAGGACACGCCTGGCGTCCCCGATGGGCAGTTGTGGCTGCCTGGCTTATGGGTTCGGCGTCATCGCTTGCCGCGGTGGCCTTTCTT
>Ga0366794_1162_pt1 | contig 3798 bp, 4 predicted proteins | sample BONcelN113001C14_FD_207043 | JGI IMG/M metagenome (GOLD analysis project Ga0366794, IMG submission 207043) | Enriched cells from coal bed in the Powder River Basin, Montana, United States - BONCAT cells N11 rep3 HSBNCT.N11.300.1.C14 ...
CTGCACTTCTATATTGAAAAAGATCAGGAATAGGGGAACCAGTAAGCAGCTGAGGCCGATGAGCAGACTCACATTAAATAACATTTTTCCGAACAAAACCGCCTGAGGCAGCGCATATATACGCAGCGTCAGCAGCGTATTGGCATCCTGCTCCTGGATAAAAACCCTCGACAGACCGGACATCGCCGAAAAAAACAGCACAATCCAGAGGAGCGCAGCCGACAAAGCTGCTGAAAGCGGTTCGCCGCCGATACTGATACTGATACTGGACAGAGTCATAATGGCAAACATAGATAATGTACTCAGTCCAAAACGGTTGCGCAGCTCGCTCAGCACGTCTTTGATAAAGATAGACCTAATGCTACGATAAAGCGATGGTTTTATGTGCATACGTTACCTCCGCTTCATCGTTTGTCGCCAAAATAATAAGCTTACCCTGTTTTAGGGCGTATGTAAGCATTGCTAAAATAACTTTTTTGCCTTCACGATCCAGGTTGGATGAAGGTTCATCGAGCAGCCAGACCGGCGCATCGGTAGCGAGCAGCAGCGCAAACTTCAAACGCTGTTTCATGCCTGTTGAATAGGTCTTAACAAGTTCTGTTCCCTTTTGCCCAAGCCCAAGCCGTTCGCAAAAGCTGCCCGCCTCCGCTGCAGTTAGTGTCAGCCCCCGGGAACCAGCAAGTAACATGATATTCTCATAGCCGGACAGCGAGTCATACATTTGCATTTCAGGCGAGACCATCCCCAAACAGTGCAGGCGTTCTTCTTCGCCTGCATCCAGCCCGCCATTCCTAATTTTAACACTGCCGCTGCTGGGCCGGACGACTCCGGCTATGATCTTGAGCAAGGTGCTTTTGCCTGAACCGTTATGCCCCGTAACTCCTAAACATTCTCCAGCCTTTACTAAAAATGACACATCGGAGAACAGCATCCTCGCACCATATTTTTTTGTAAGCTTTACTGCCTCTACCGAGATAGTGGGGTCCATATCAATCTCCTATAAGCAATTTATCAAATAACATATTCGCCGCACTGCACGGCAAACCTATATTGGCGTGAGATTTGTAATAGTTATGTAATAATTGCTTAGTTGTAGACATTCCATTCAACTTTTATACTTAAACTAAGTAACACAGCGGAGGAATGGAGAATGGCAATAGCGAGTATGATCATTCAACCAGCTTTAGAGCACATGGACCGGGTGGCAGCGGAACTAGCCGCATTGGATGGCGTCACTGTTCACTCTACCACCCCAAACCAACAGATTATTGTTGTCATCGAGGCTCCGTCACTAAGCGGCATTGGCAATATCGCCCGTCTAAGTGACAGCTGCTGCAGGTATCACGGCTAGGCACCATAGTATTCACTTTAGCCTCGTGCACAATACCTGCGTGACAGGAGACGCATGTCATACCGTTGGCAAAATGTTTCCATTAACAGCACAATGGACAAGCCTTGTACGATCTTGCGGGCTGTAGAAAATCGAGCCTTCATTGCAGGTTACCTCCCTGCTTTGACTGTAATTGTGGCAGGAGTCACGATACAGACATGTTCGCAAATACCGCAGCCTACGCATACATCCGGGTTAACCACCGGTTTTTTATGCTCTGCCAGTGTTATGGCACGGTTATAAAAAGGACAGCTTGCGTAGCAGACCTTGCATTCATCGCCCTGCCAAGCAAGACACCGATCCTGGTTGATGACCGCCGTTCCCATTTTTACTTTTTCTTTTTCAACGGTTCGCAGTGCTTTGCTGGTGCATACCTTGCTGCAATCCAGGCAAAGATCACACGCTGACGATCTCGGTTCAATATAAGGAGTACCAATGGTTAGGCCTTTATCCCCTCTACCTATCTGTATTGCCTGCTGAGGACAAACTTGAGCGCACTGACCGTAACGGAGGCAAGCGGCTAAAAACTCGGCTTCCGGAAGAGCTCCGGGCGGCCGAAGCAGCCGCGCTGCCGCTGCTTCGCCTTCATATCCGAGCAAGAAGGAAAGCAAACCGGCTATTGATAACGTAATCATCGTCCTCCTTTCCAAAAGTGAACTCCCCCGTCCGTGCAAAATATCACTATCTCCATGATAAAAAAAGAAGGTTACACCACCCTTAAAAAAATATTACAAATGTATTAATTTATTAGAATAGTCAAACTACAGGTCCATACAAAAAAGGCACCCTTTAGGCGCCCCTCGAAAATCTCCTGTTTTATATTAGGTAGAACCAGCACAATCAAATTTATAGCCTATGCCCCAGACAGTTTGTATATAGGTAGGTCGTGACGGAACCGTTTCAATCTTCTCTCTTAACCTGCGAATATGAACAGTGACTGTGTTCTCATCTCCCTCAAAATCACTTTGCCAAACGTGATTGAGGAGTTGCATACGGGTAAAGACTTGTTGTGGATTGCTCGCCAAGAGCCGCAATAAATCAAATTCCTTGCCTGTCAACATCACCTGATGTCCGTCGACAGTCACCTGCCGTGTTTTGATATCAATCGTAACATTGCCACATTGTATCATTGGGCTCATAGCTTTTGCATTCCCACCTTGAAATCGGCGCAGGACGGCTTGGACCCGCAGAACCAGTTCGGTAGGGCTGAAGGGTTTGGCTATATAGTCGTCGACGCCGAGGCGAAGTCCCACAATCTTATCAAGTTCATCACCTTTAGCCGATAATATAATCACAGCGACATTCTCTTCTTCAGTTACGAGGGTTTTAGCCACATCTAAGCCGTTTATCTTGGGAAGCATCAGGTCAAGAAGTACCAGATTCGGCCGGTGAATACGTACGGCGGTCAGCGCCTCTTCTCCGTCAGAAGCTGTTGTGACCACAAAGCCTTCTTTCTCAAGACAGTGTTTCACGATCTTGATAATCTTCGGGTCGTCATCAACTGCAAGAATCCTTGCTCCCATATCTCAGCCCCCCTTCCCGTTTATCGGTAAGACAATTGTAAATGTACTGCCCTTTCCTATCTCGCTTTTGACCCAAACCTGACCACCATGAAGCTCTACCAGATTTTTCACGATAGCCAGGCCAAGGCCACTACCCGCGTATTCGCGTTGCGAGGCACTGTCAACTTGCCTGAACTTCTCAAAAATATATTCCTGATCTGCCGGGTTAATACCAATGCCGGTGTCTGTCACCTGGATCTCCAGGCAGCTATCGTCCCAGTTTCCGATTGTCTGTGCATTAAGCGTTATCGCTCCGTTCTCGGGGGTAAACTTGATGGCATTGCCAAGCAGATTGCGTAGACAATGACTTATCTTACCTTGGTCTATATTGATATTCGGTATATCGGGTTCGATATGTACCAGGAACTGAAGCTTCTTCTTGGCCAATAGCGGTGTCAGGGAACACCTAAGGCTATCGATTATTTGCTTGATGTCAGCAGCTTGACAATTCAACTGAACTAAACCTGCCTCTATTTTAGACATATCTAAGATATCATTAATCTGGGCTAGCAACGTAAATGCGCTTTCCAGAATATCCTCCAGATATTCCTGTTGCAAAGAAGTAAACTTATCACCCTCGGTCAGCAGAATTTCGGTAAACGCGATGATGGCTGTGAGAGGTGTCCTCAGTTCGTGACTCATAACTGCTAGAAACTCAGACTTTAATCGATCAGCCGCACTTAATCGCGAGTTCATCTCCCAGAGCTCTTTGCCTTGCTGAGTAAGTTGCAGATTAGCTTCGAATAAAGCCCGGGTACGCTCGTCTACCTTGTCCTCCAAGCTTGAATATAACTGCTGAAGCTTATCGGCCATGGAGTTGAACTCCAAACTTAGCTGCCGAACCTC
>Ga0366794_1101_pt1 | contig 3735 bp, 4 predicted proteins | sample BONcelN113001C14_FD_207043 | JGI IMG/M metagenome (GOLD analysis project Ga0366794, IMG submission 207043) | Enriched cells from coal bed in the Powder River Basin, Montana, United States - BONCAT cells N11 rep3 HSBNCT.N11.300.1.C14 ...
CCGACCAGCGCGCCGGCCTGACGCGGGTCGATCGCTATGCCGACATACGCACGCACCGCCGGCTGATACAGCGCCTGGTTCAGGCGCAAGCCGTAACCGGCGATCACGCCGCGCTTTTCGAGTCCGGCAATGCGAGCGATGGCGGTGGTGCGCGCCACGCCGACGCGCTTGGCGATGGTGGAGATCGGCATGCGCGCATCGTCCATCAGCAAGGCCAGGATTTTACTGTCGACTTCATCCAAGTGCGGTGTCATGTATTCCAAAATGTAGTGTTTTTTGGTCAATTTGTATCAATATAGTACATATCGACGACATTGTTTCCTCTATTTTCTGACAGTGCCCGCCTTTACACTGGATATAGCCCTTTCATAACCAAAACCAGAACCAGGCGGAGAAGACGATGACAAGCAAATTGATCCTGTTGGGCGCCGGCAAAATCGGCGACGCCATCCTGAACCTGTTGTCCCACAGCGGCGACTATGCAATAACCGTGGCCGACCGCGATCCGGTACGACTCGACATCATTCGCCAGGCCGGTTTCCCCAACGTGCGTGTGGTCGAAGCCGATATTTCGGATGCGCAGACCGTGACCCGGCTGATCGACGGCCACCAGGTGACGTTGTCGGCCTGCCCCTATTTCCTCACGCCGGTGATTGCGGCGGCGGCCAAGGCCGCAGGTTCGAATTATTTTGACCTGACCGAAGATGTCGAGAGCACCCGGATCGTCAAGCAGATTGCCGAAGGCGCCAGCACCGCCTTTGTGCCGCAGTGCGGGCTGGCGCCGGGCTTCATTTCTATCGTCGCCCACGATGTCGCCAGCCGTTTCGACAGCCTGCGCGATGTCAGCATGCGGGTTGGCGCGTTGCCGATCTATCCGAACAATGCATTCAAGTACAACCTGACCTGGAGCACCGACGGTCTGATCAATGAATACTGCAATCCGTGCGAAGCGATTGTCGACGGCCAGTTGCGCGAAACTTCGGCGCTGGAAGAGATCGAGGCATTCGCGCTCGACGGCATCCACTACGAAGCCTTCAACACTTCCGGCGGTCTCGGCACGCTGTGCGAAACGCTGGCCGGCAAGGTCGAAAACCTGAATTACAAGACCGTGCGCTATCCGGGCCACCGGGATATCGTCAAGATGCTGATCCGCGACTTGCAGCTGGGCTTGCCGGCGCGGCGTCCGATTCTGAAGGAAATCATGGAAACCGCGATTCCGATGACCAAGCAAGACGTGGTGCTGGTGTTCGTCAGCGTCTGCGGGATGCGCGATGGGCGTCTGGAGCAAGAGTCTTACGCGAAGAAAATCTATAGCCAGCAAGTGAATGGGCAGCTATTGTCGGCGATCCAGGTCACCACTGCGGCCGGGATTTGCACGATGGTCGATCTGGTGCTGGCCGGCAAATTGCCGCAGGCCGGACTGGTGCGGCAGGAGCAGACCAAACTGGCCGACTTCCTCGGCAACCGTTTCGGCCAATACTACGCGGCTTAAATGCAGCTATTCGGCTGGCAGCACATTGCTATACAAAAGTCCGTTCGCCCTGAGTAGCGAAGCGTATCGAAGGGAGCGTATCCTTCGATACGCCGCGTTGCGGCTACTCAGGGCGAACGGACTTTTGGGATTTCCAAAACCAATCCTGGCTGCGGCCTGAACAGCTAGCAGTTGCCAGATAACTATATTATGCAGGGAGTATATTGTTAATTCATGCTGTTGCCGCATTAAAATATGCGGCATTAAAAAATACAGCTTGTAGTATTATATTCAGCCAAACCGCACCCAATGAATCGAAAAGCGCATTGCCGCTGTCCGATTCAGCGCTGCGGGATTTCCCGGCCTCCTGTCATTAACCTGAATTTGAATATGCTGATACCTCGCCATCTGCGCGGCATTCTGGTGCTGCTGCTTGTCACATGCGTCTGGGGTACGACTTTTCCCGCGATGAAGGATTTGTCGGCGGATATTTCCGCAGTCTGGATCGCGCTGCTGCGCTTTTCTCTGGCCGGATTATTGCTGGCGCCTTTTCTGTTGCGTGCGAAAAGGGTCGATCTGCTGGGGGGCGTGCTGCTGGGCGCGACTCTGTTTGTTTCCTTCATGCTGCAAACCGAAGGCCTGGCGCTGACCAGTTCCAATCGCAATGCTTTCATCACCGGCCTGAACGTGCTGGTGGTGCCGTTGCTGGGCGTGCTGGCCGGCAAGCTGCCGCCGCGCCACATCGTGCTCGCCATTACGCTGGCGCTCACCGGGCTGACCGCACTCTGCTGGGATGGCGGCGCCTGGTCGTACGGCGATACGCTGGCGCTGGGCGGTGCAGTCTGCTACGGCATTTATGTCAAGCAGATGGAAATGGCGACTCGCAAGGCGAGCCATCTGATGGCCTTGACCGCAATGCAAATCATCACGGTCGGCATCTGTGCCGCGCTCTGGCTGCTGCTGTGGGAGATGCCGCGCCATCCGGTTGACTGGATACAACTGCAGCAAGCGCTGCGTCAGCATTATCCGAATCTGCTGTATCTGGGAATCGTCGCCACTGCGATCATCATTTCACTGCAAGTCTGGGGCCAGCGTCATACCAGCGCCAACGAGGCCGCGGTAACCTATGCATTCGAGCCCGCATGCGCGGCCATCGCCGCTTATTTCTGGATTGGCGAAACCATGGGATGGCGCGGCGTCGCAGGCGGCGTGCTGCTGATTGCCGGCATCATCGTCAGTCAATGGAAAAGCAGCGACGCAGCGGTGAAAATACCCGGCGCGGTGCCGGCAACGTCTTGAATCCTTTGAAGCACGCGCCGGCCCGGACTTACCCGGACTTGCCCGGATTCAGGGCTTCGATTGCTGGACCAGATCCATGCGGCGGCGCAGCCGTTGCGCTTCTGTCTCCGCTCCCGCTTGTTCGGCGCGCATTGCCTGCACGCCGAGCCATGCGAGCAGCGGGCGACGCCAGCCCTGCGCGGAGGCGGTGTCGACCGCCAGCGTCAGCACTGCCGGATCGGCGCGGCCGCTACGCAGCAGCACGCCCGCTGCCACCAGCCGGGACAGCGGATCGCTGATGCCTGCGATTGCAGCGGCGGGATCGGACACCGCCTGCAGCGCACGTTGTTGTTGCGGCGGCAGCAATGCAATGTCTTGCGGCTGCGCATTGCCTGCCAAATAGCGTGCGTATGCGCGTTCCGGCGCGGCGGCATCCTGGCTCAGCTTTTCAAATCCGGTGCAGTCGTCCAGCACCAGGCTCGCTACGCGGCTGGCGCAGCGTATCAATTCGGCGCGCGCCACCAGCGCGACTTGGCCGGTGCTGGCCATTGCGCTGCGTGCGCGGGCGAATTCCTGTATTTCGATTCTGTCGTTGCCGGACATATAGGCGGAAATTGCGCGCTCCATCGCGCTGCCCGCATTCATTTTCCAGTCCGGTACGGCAGGGCCGCTGGCGCAGCCGCCAAGGAACAATGCAGCGCTCAGAAGTAGGATCGATTTCATGGCAGTTTGATCTCCGTTTCGCGCTTGAACGGCCACTTGCGATTGATTTCATTGACCAGTTGTTCGACCTTGCGCAAGTTGCTTTCGACGTCAGCGCGCAACGGAGCCAGGTCGACGGTGGCGTCCTTGACGTTGGCGCCCACCGCCTGCGCTTCGACCAGCACCGCATCGACTTTTTTCAGGATAACGGCTGACGCCGATGCTGGGCGTCGAGGTCAGCGTGTTGCTTTCGATCTGGTACGGCTGTACCAGCGCGGCCAGGA
>Ga0366794_1166_pt1 | contig 3648 bp, 4 predicted proteins | sample BONcelN113001C14_FD_207043 | JGI IMG/M metagenome (GOLD analysis project Ga0366794, IMG submission 207043) | Enriched cells from coal bed in the Powder River Basin, Montana, United States - BONCAT cells N11 rep3 HSBNCT.N11.300.1.C14 ...
GGGCGCCATTTCCAGCATGTCGGCGTCCGGCAAACCCGCGCAATCGTCTTCTGCAGTAAAGCGGGCGATGTTATATGCGGCTTCCACTGTGGCGCGCAACGCATCTTGCGAAAAATCGGAGCTGCTGGCATTGCCGCGTTTCTGACCGATATACACGGTCACGCCCATGCCTTTGTCCTTGTTTTGCTCGATGGTTTCGATCTTGCCCTTGCGCACGGATACCGACAGGCCGCTGCCTTCGCTGAAATCGACTGAAGCATCCGACGCGCCCGTCTCAAGGGCGATGCGCAATACATCTCGCGCCAACTGCTTCAACTGGTCTTGGCTGTGAATGAATACGGAGTCGTTCATAAGCTTGTTTTCTTCGGCTGTGCGATTAAAACAGTTATGATAGCAGTCGTTTACAGAATGGCTCACTGCCCCTTCAATTCATCATGCCAAATCCAAATCGAGGCGCTTGCGGCTTCCAGTCCAACGAATTCGAGCAAGAATACGATCGCCCGTCGAAGTCGCAACTCAAGCGCGAAATGACCGCCCTGCAAAAGCTGGGCCAGGAATTAATCGACCAACCGCGTGACCGCGTCAAGCGCGTGCCGATGCCGGAAGACGTCAAGGACGCAATTCTTGAGTGTCAACTGATCAAGGATCACGAAGGCCGTCGCCGCCAATTGCAATATGTCGGCAAAAAAATGCGCAGCCTGAGCGAAGAAGAACTCGCCATCATTCAGCGCGCAATGGACAGCTGGAAAGGCTTGTCCAAGGCCGATACCAGTGCAATGCATGCGCTGGAACGCCATCGCGAACGCTTGCTCAAGGACGATGCAGCATTGACGCTGTTGCTGCAGCAACATCAGGAACTCGACGCGCAGCACTTGCGCACGCTGATCCGCAATGCCCGCAAGGAACAGGCCGAGAACAAGCCACCCAAGGCTTACCGCGAAATTTTCCAGATCCTGAAACAATTGCAGACCAACACCAAATCCACTGGCGAAGACGCGCAGGACGATCTGAATGACGACAGCGAAGAAGAATAATCCGACGCAGGTATCGGCGCAGTTACCGAATCAATTGCGCATCGGACTGGTCTCGGTCTCCGACCGCGCCTCCAGCGGCGTCTACGAAGATCAGGGTATTCCGGCGCTGCGCGACTGGTTTACTGCCGCCCTGAAAAGCCCCTGGGAAATGGAAACCCGCCTGATTCCCGATGAACAGGCGGCAATTGAACAAGCATTGATCGAACTGGTCGATGTATTCCATTGCGACCTGGTGCTGACTACCGGCGGCACCGGACCGGCACGGCGCGACGTCACGCCGGAAGCAACGCGGGCGGTCGCGACCAAGGAAATGCCGGGCTTCGGCGAACAGATGCGGCAGATCAGCCTGAAATTCGTGCCGACTGCAAAAGCGGCTTGCTGCCGGTCGAAATTCCGGCCATCGTTTCCAATCACATGGACTATTACCAGCTTGCCGCCAGCTATAACATCCCGTTCCATCATCTGCCGCTGGAGACAGGCGCATCCGCCCAAGCCAAACAGGCGCAAGAAGCGCGCATCCTGGATTTGCTGCAGACGCACGAGATCGATCTGGTGGTGCTGGCGCGCTACATGCAGGTGCTGTCGCCGGCCTTGTGCGACGCGCTCAAAGGGCGGGCGATCAATATCCACCATTCTTTCCTGCCCAGCTTCAAGGGCGGCAAGCCGTACCATCAGGCCCATGAACGCGGCGTCAAGCTGATCGGCGCCACCGCCCATTTCGTTACCGGCGTGCTCGACGAAGGCCCGATCATCGAGCAGGATGTGGCGCGAGTCGATCATGCGATGGAACCCGGCACGTTGACCTCGGTCGGGCGCGATGTCGAATCGGTGGTGCTGGCACGCGCAGTCAAATGGTTCGTCGAGCATCGTATTTTGCTCAATGGCCACAAGACGGTAGTTTTCAAATAATTTCGCAGGGTGCGCCATAGGCATCCTACATCCAGTTTCCCATTTTTTAAGCGACGCAATGGCTCTCAAAGCAACCATCTACAAAGCCGATCTGCAAATTGCGGATATGGACCGCAATTTTTACGAAACCCAAATTCTGACCATCGCCCGCCATCCGTCCGAAACCGACGAGCGGATGATGGTGCGGGTGCTGGCTTTCGCCCGCCACGCGCACGAAGCGTTGACTTTCACCAAGGGCTTGTTCGATACCGAAGAGCCGGATTTATGGCAAAAAGACTTGACCGGCGCCATCGAGCTATGGATCGAGGTCGGTCAGCCCGACGACAAGCGGCTGTTGAAAGCCTGCGGCCGTGCCGAGCAAGTCGTGGTCTACAGCTATGCCAGCAACAGCAGCATCTGGTGGAACCAGATCGGCAATCGCCTTGAGCGCGCCAAAAACCTGACGGTCTTCAATCTGCCGACCGCCACCAGTCAAGCCTTGCAGAAGCTGGCGCAACGCAATATGCAACTGCAATGCACGATTCAGGATGGGCAGATCTGGATGACAGGCGGCGATGAAACAGTGCAAATCGATCTGGAAACCTTCAAGGCACCGGCTTCCGGGCACCGTTGAAATCATAGGGAGTATGGCATTAAACCATGCCATTCCCGCATGTATCTATTGCGGCGTAATAATATACATGCAATAGTATGGCCTCTGTTCAGAGGCCGTTCCGGGCCGCCTGGCAGCATCGTTCACAATCAAGACAGCAAACCGATGGCCATGAAGCCGGCCGATAACACCAGACCGGTTCGGTTGCCCATCCGGCGGCATTCGACCTGCTTGAAGAATACCGCGCCTGCGGCAATGCTCAGGGCCAGCGCCAATACCATGCCGAACAGGTTGATTAGCGGCTGCTGCGGGAAGAAGTGAAAAAATACCGCATTGACCAACAGGCACAGCGGGAAATGCACGAGAAATATCGAGTACGAAATCCGGCCCAGGTAGGTCAGAAAATGGGGCGCGGCCCAGCGCTCCAGCACTCCGTATCGCCGACCCAGCCCCAGCAGCAGCATCACGCTGCCGGCAAGCGCAATTCTGGAACGAAATTCGAGTAGCAGCGCAGCCAGTACCAGCAGCGTCAACAATGCGAGCCAGACGTCGCCATGGCGCCGCCTCGACACCTGATAAGCTAACATTCCCAACCCATAAGCGCCGAAGAAATACAGCGCGGTTTCGTCCCACGCGTCATTGCGGTTGAACGCGAATAGCGAGGCTGCTGTTAGCATTGCCACCAATACAGGGCCGCTTGCTTGCAGGCGCGGATAGCGGCACGCGATGTGTTGCGACAGCCAGAGCAACAGCATGGCTACGGCAAAAAGCTGAAAATCGATCGCCACATACCAGACGCCGGCCGATAGCGCGTCCTGATCCAGCAAGTCCTGCAGCAAAAACACATGCGTGAGCAACTGTACGATATTCGGCTCGGCCGGGATCGAATCGTGCGTCATCCACCCGCTGGCCAGCGCCGCGCTGAGCATGGCCAGGATCAGCGCAACCAAGTACGGCAGCACCAGCCGGATATACCGTTGCTTTAACGCGCGAATCGGCTCAATTATCGACTCAATTGCTGGCCTCGTTGCCGATGGAGAAAATTTTCCTGCCAGCAAGAAACCTGCAATCACGAAAAAAATCTGTACCGCAATTCTGCCGTTGTTATAAAGG
>Ga0366794_1171_pt1 | contig 2321 bp, 4 predicted proteins | sample BONcelN113001C14_FD_207043 | JGI IMG/M metagenome (GOLD analysis project Ga0366794, IMG submission 207043) | Enriched cells from coal bed in the Powder River Basin, Montana, United States - BONCAT cells N11 rep3 HSBNCT.N11.300.1.C14 ...
CGGCGCGCAGAGCCGCATAGGTCTGGGGCCGCGTCTCACCCTGAGCGACGAAATGGACACAAACCTTGTCGCCGCTCTCAACGGCATGACGATCCAGAGCTTCGAGGAGGGTGGACGCAATCAACACAGGCACCTTGGCTACACTCTAGAGAAATTTCTGCATGATCTCGCGAGCGAAAACAGCACTGCTATCGGGGTAGGCCGCAGCATAGCGATCCGCAACACGCAGCGCAGAAGCCGATCCGCTCAATTTTTGCAGATGAGGAAGAGCTATCCCCAAGGTCCTTCCACGAGAATCGTCGAAAGCCAACCTATGGAAAAGGACAACCGCCGCATGCATGAATTTGCCGCGCGTCATCAATGCGCCAACAATATTGCTTGACCATCTCAAGTAAAATTTATTGTCTTTGTACAACTGAACACAAGTCAGAAGATCAGCTATATTTTTAGTGCGCCGGTAAGAAGAGAACGTTCGATCAAACAGGGCGTAAGCGACAACACCATTGCCAGGAAGCCGGATCGTCGTTCCATTCCTCTGCCCGGCCTCAGCGACCTGCTCTGATAGGTCCTCAGCCGACCATTTCATTCCCATGGCTGCCATGACCCGCCGATCCGGCAAAGGACGCATGAGATGACCAACGCCGGCATCCCTTCCCACAGCGGAAAGAAAATTGTCGAAGCCACCCTCTCCTAGCGATTCATCAAGCTCAAACACCTTTCCGGTATAGTGAGAGTGACTGTAAAAAGACGGCTCCTCGCGGAAACCATCCATAATATAGTCGACGTCAGAAGAATCCCGACCAGAAGCAATCACGCCCATTTCGTTAAAAATACGATCCTTGCGCACCTCAAGGCGTATAGTTCTATCCGCCTCCGAATCCTCGGGAAGATCACTCAGCTCGAATGCGCCAAATCTGACGAAGGGCATCTTCACCAGATCATGCTCGATACCCATCGAAAGCCATTTTTCCGACAGATAGTGTTTTCCTGGCGTCGCCTGAACGATGAAAATGGGTCGCTCACCAGCCTCGCGTATCCAACGAAGCCCTGCGTTGAGATTGGTGTAATCGGCCGTCACCCCGCCAAAGTGAATCGGTCCATCATAAGGCAAGCCTGCCACTCGTACCTCATGCTTGGTGGTCGCCTTGAGCGCCGCACCGAGATACTGGGCATGGCAGTTGCCTCGAATGAGAATTCGTCGAGAGGTCATTGCGCCGAGGTCGCATTGGCCTTGCGAGCAACCTCGATAAGATGGCCCACGTTTTCACACTCCATCACCTGGGAGATTTGCAAGGGACGTCCGATCTCCTCTTCGATGAGAAGAATAAGCTCTGTATGCGTCAAAGAATCCCATCCATCCACATCCATAGCTACGGTTTCGGAAGATATTTCATCTTCAGAAACCTTAAATAGGGACGCAATAACGCCCACTATTTTCTGATAAAATTCATCCATCTGTCTATTTCCAAGCGCACGCGGCGCTGCTGCGAAAATTACTTCTCTAGGCTCGGCTTACTGCCTTGCCGCCCGTATCACCCCTTGATAGCCGACCTGAGGTCCGACTTCATACGGTTGATCGTGCTGGTCAATTCCAGAAACTCGATACTCGGCAAAATGGCCTGGGCCAGGTCGGCTTTCGAGATCGACTGCGACCGCCAGTTCCTCTTCAGCACGACCCTCAGCCGGTCCGGCTCGAAGGGCTTCAGAAATCCGGTCCACATACGGTAGGCGTCCGGCCTTTGCAGCAGGTCGTCATAGGCTGCCAGAAGACTCAGATCATCGACGAAGGGATGCACCGTCCCCATGATCGCCACCGCCCCCTCCATCGAAGCCGGGGCGTAGAGCAGCGTAGGCTTGGCGTACATCTCAAGTTCGAGCACAACGGACGACAGCGACGACACCGCGCACGAACAGCAACGGATGAGGTCCAGCGTCGTCCGTCCGGCCATCGTCTCCCGGGTCAGAAGCTCCAGGCTGGTCCCGACCAGGCCCATCAGCGGCGCATAGAGGGGCTCCAGCTTGCGCTGCAACTCCGCCTGATGCGGCTTCCACAGGAAGCGGGTGTCGGGATGCCGCCGCACCAGCTGCGCGACCCCCTCGTAAAAGAGACGGCGTTCAATCTCGGAAAAGACTGACCGATGCTGATTCGACAGGATCAGGACATAGCCGTCATCCGACGCCGGCTTCAGGTTATGAAACTGGGGCAGGCCGATCCCCGCGTCGCCGGACCATCCGACCACATCATCGCGGAAATTCCTGGCGGCGGCGCCCATGGCGGCGTTCGCAAACCCCGACCCCGGCGTCCTGGACACCTCGACGAA
>Ga0366794_1153_pt2 | contig 1994 bp, 2 predicted proteins | sample BONcelN113001C14_FD_207043 | JGI IMG/M metagenome (GOLD analysis project Ga0366794, IMG submission 207043) | Enriched cells from coal bed in the Powder River Basin, Montana, United States - BONCAT cells N11 rep3 HSBNCT.N11.300.1.C14 ...
ACCGCGGGCGGTGATTGGTATGACTGATATTTCAGCCCGGCCGGTGATCGATGCCGACCTTCTATCGTTTAGCGTCCCGTTCTCTTTGTTTAAGGAGATGGAAGGAAATGCCTCAGGCAGTTTCCTTGATAAAGAAGCCTGGCATAAAGTTGCAAAACGCATCCCTGGGCCCCCTTGTCCGTAATAAAAGCAATTCCCTTATTTGGGTTTTCCTGGAGGCAAGAAACCGGTCTGTACCGCTTCTTGTCTCTTTTGTCTTTAGCAATGCAACTGTAACTCATTCTTCTTATTTCCAGCTAGCCCTAACTCTATAAAGAGCGAATACGACTAAAGCAATGCCTATTATTACTTCTATGATATCTATTCCGAAACACATCATACCCCACTCCTTCCAAACGGCACTCTTACAATCAATATATGCATGCCTCACTACACTTAAAACCCTTTGGCAACAGCCTGTATCCCGGACTGAGGGAAAAGAAAAAGAGTCTGCCTTCTGCAAACCCTTGTAGATCCCGGTGGGGACTATCTCAATCCACATATTCTTATAATGGCAAAAGTTCTCCGTGAGATTGGTGCCAATTCAGGAAATTTTATATGGTTCTGTGCCTAGTTGAAAGCCTAAGTAGACGCCTGCCAAGATAAAGCCGGCAATCATAAAAAAATGTGCGATTAGCCAGCCCCAGCCGCCGAAATTAAACGCCTCATTCGGTATTGGCTTACGCAGATGCGGAGGTATATACATCGCCCCAATCCACTCAAAGAGTAGAAAAAAGAACCACCAAGCAGTGAGGGAATCCCAAAAATGCCAAAACAGCTCATACTTAATCAATCGGGTCCAATTATGGGCAAGCGTTTCCACTGCCATTACCAGTACCACAATAATCCAATAGAACGCTATTTTATGCGGCCACTTAGTTGGGCTGTATTTGACCCCGAGCAATATGAGCAAAGGAACACCATGGCCGATAACAAAAATAGGAAATATCACATAATCTCTAAAAAGAATATACGGAAATGAATAGAAATGCAATCTGACAAATATATAGCATAAAGTCGTACCCAAAACAGCCGCAGCTAAAAACAACAACCCCCAGTGCTTCCAATCCCGCCTGATGATAAGCAGGCAGCCTAGCCAGGTCAGCATTATGGCTGCAATACTTATATACATTTCGAGGCTATAATCTATATCCACAACAGACATCCCCCTGTCTCCTGATATTGTATCCTGAAACTACAGGTGGTAGTCGCGCTGCTAAAAATGATAATAATCCGCTTTCGCTGCCTCCTCAGCTTCAGAAGTATAAAGAAAAAATCTGCCAATTGAATGGCAGATTCTGTGGAACTTATAAAAATAGCCTACTAGACTTCCATAATGATTGGTAAGATCATCGGTCTGCGTCCAGTCTTATTATACAAATGCTTACTGACCGCCTCCCTGACGGAAGCTTTAATTGGCGCCCATTGCGTAACCGGGCCGTTTTCGCAGCGCTCTAAAACACCTTTGATGACCTCACGGGCTTCACGCATAAGCACTTCCGCATCACGCACATAGACAAACCCGCGCGACACTACATCAGGACCGGCTACCACGCAGCCGCTTTGCTTATCTAATGTAATTACGACAATCAAAACACCCTCCTGCGAAAGCTGGCGCCGGTCACGAATTACAATATTGCCAACATCGCCAATACCCAGACCATCAACAAATACCTTGCCAGCGGTCACTTTACCGGCAAAGCGGCCTGCCTCTTTGGTAAACTCAAACACCTGACCGTTTTCGCCTACAAAAACGTTCTCTGCCGGGATACCAATCTCTTCGGCGAGCTTGCCATGACATTTCAGCATCCGGTATTCACCATGAACCGGAATCAAGTACTTCGGACGGACAAGATTTAAAATCAACTTGAGTTCTTCTTGACTGCCGTGCCCAGACACGTGAATACCCTCTGACCGTTCATGTATAACGTCGGCGCCTAAACGCATAAGGGAGT
>Ga0366794_1085_pt2 | contig 1693 bp, 2 predicted proteins | sample BONcelN113001C14_FD_207043 | JGI IMG/M metagenome (GOLD analysis project Ga0366794, IMG submission 207043) | Enriched cells from coal bed in the Powder River Basin, Montana, United States - BONCAT cells N11 rep3 HSBNCT.N11.300.1.C14 ...
TGCCGGGGATTGAATGTTTTGCCGGCGGCGACGAACTCGAAGCCTTTTTACGAGGCACCCGGATTCTGGTGTGCGTGCTGCCACTGACCGCCGAAACCACGCAAATCCTCAATCGCAGCACGCTGGAAAAATTGCCCAAGGGCGCTTATCTGATCAATGTGGCGCGCGGCGCCCATGTGGCGGAATCCGATTTTCTGGCGCTGATCAAATCCGACCACTTGGCCGGCGCGACGCTCGACGTGTTCCGCAATGAACCGCTGCCGGCGCAACATCCGTTCTGGCAGGAACCGCGCATCAGCATCACCCCGCATATTTCGGCATTGACGCTGCGCGACAACAGCATCGGCCAAATCGCCGAAAAAATCCGGGCGCTCGAGCAGGGCAAACCGATCGCCGGTATCGTCGATCTCAGCAAAGGCTATTGAAGTGCAACCAAGGACATTGCCATGAATCCATCCAGCAGCTTGCCGCAACACGTCAAGATCGTCGAAGTCGGCCCGCGCGACGGCTTGCAAAACGAGAAGGAAACCATTTCGGCCGAAGTCAAGATCGAACTGGTCAACCGCCTCACGCAAGCGGGCTTCGTCAACATCGAGGCGGCGTCCTTCGTGTCGCCCAAATGGGTGCCGCAGATGGCGACTTCCGCCGAAGTGATGGCCGGCATCGCGCGCAAGCCGGGCGTCGTGTATTCGGTGCTGACGCCGAACATGAAAGGTTTCGAGGCGGCGCTGGCGGCCCGTGCCGATGAAGTGGTGATCTTCGGTTCGGCCTCGGAAGCCTTTTCGCAAAAGAACATCAATTGCTCGATTGCCGAATCGATCGAACGCTTCCGCGACGTTGCCCAAGCCGCCAAGCAGCACGGCATGCGTTTGCGCGGCAGCATCAGCTGCGCGTTCGGCTGCCCGTATCAGGGCGAAGTGTCGGCAGAGGCGGTGGCCGACGTAGTGCGCCGGATGCGCGACCTCGGCTGCGACGAGATCGACATCGCCGACACCATCGGCGTCGCGACGCCGCTGAAAGTCCACGCGATCATGCAGCGCGCTGCGCAGGAATTCCCGCTGGCGCAACTGTCGGGCCATTTCCACGACACCTACGGCCAGGGCATCGCGAACATCTATGCCAGCCTCGAAGTCGGGGTGTCGATCTTCCATTCGTCGGTGGCCGGCCTGGGTGGTTGCCCGTACGCAAAAGGCGCAACCGGCAACGTCGCCACCGAAGACGTGCTGTTCCTGCTGCAGGGGCTGGGCATCGCCACCGGCATCGACCTCGATGCAGTAGTCGATGCCGGCCAGTTCATCTCGCAGCACTTGGGCCGCAAGGCGGTCAGCCGCGCCGGCAATGCGCTGGCGGCCAAACGGGCCGGCTGAACCTGCGCCAATTGCAAGAAATCCAATCGACGGCGCGCGCCGGCACCGCATCGGCGTTGCCGGCGCGTGCATTTGCAGCCCGCACATTCTTTGGCAAACAAATATACTCGCATGCGTATTAATTAGGTACGCAATTGATATATGCGGAAAATACATGTTTTTTACCTATACCCCTTGTTTTTTATATTTAATCGTGGCAGTCGCTGCGACTGCGTAGAATGGGCGACTTCAAAATATAAAGAGGAATGATGCAATGAAAAAATCAGGCATGGAAAAACAGAAAGCGATGAAGCTTGCCGGCAAGATGAAGCAAGCCGGCACCAGCG
>Ga0366794_1183_pt1 | contig 1312 bp, 2 predicted proteins | sample BONcelN113001C14_FD_207043 | JGI IMG/M metagenome (GOLD analysis project Ga0366794, IMG submission 207043) | Enriched cells from coal bed in the Powder River Basin, Montana, United States - BONCAT cells N11 rep3 HSBNCT.N11.300.1.C14 ...
CACTACTTTCGCGGCACGCGGCGTGGGTTGCGGCATCGCTTCGCTGCGGGTGGACGGCAACGATTTTCTGGCCGTGTATGCAGCCTCGCAGTGGGCCAGCGAGCGTGCGCGCAGCAACTTGGGGCCAACGCTGATCGAATGGGTCACCTATCGCGCAGGGCCGCACTCGACCTCGGACGATCCGACCAAGTACCGTCCTGCCGACGACTGGGCGCACTTTCCGCTGGGAGACCCGATCGCGCGGCTCAAACAGTATTTGATCGGCATCGGCGCGTGGTCCGAACAGGAACATGAAGACACGCAAAAGGAACTGGAAGCACAAGTACTGGCTGCACAGAAGGAAGCCGAGCAATACGGCACCATGACCAGCGGCAATACTCCTAGCGCAGCGGCGATGTTTGAGGATGTCTACAAAGAGATGCCCGAACATTTGCGCCGGCAACGCCAGCAGTTGGGGATTTGATCATGAGCTCAGAAAACGATATGAAAAAAACCCCGATGACCATGATCCAGGCTTTGCGTTCGGCAATGGACGTAATGCTGGAACGCGACGACAACGTAGTCGTGTTCGGCCAGGATGTCGGTTATTTCGGCGGCGTGTTCCGCTGCACCGACGGTTTGCAAAAAAAATACGGCACCTCACGCGTGTTCGACACCCCGATTTCGGAAGGCGGCATCGTGGGGGTTGCCGTCGGCATGGGTGCCTACGGCTTGCGGCCGGTGGCGGAAATCCAGTTTGCCGATTACTTCTATCCGGCCTCGGATCAGATCGTATCCGAAGCGGCACGGCTGCGCTTTCGCTCGGCAGGCGAATTCATCGCACCACTCACGATCCGGATGCCCTGCGGCGGCGGAATTTACGGCGGGCAGACGATAAATGTAAATAGGAAAAATCAGTCGCATGACCGGGTCGCCCGGTTGGCTCCGGTACATGCAGGTGAAGGGGGGCATTCTGATGCATTCATATCTCCTCGCTCGATTGTGTCTCGCGTCTTGTGATGATGTCTGGCTCGGCATACCGCTAGTGGCAGTTGCCGACCGATTGTTGCTTGATGATGCGTGCGAGATTATCGCAATCCCATCAAAGCCTGCTGATGATCCGGTTGGATCGGTCAAAGTATCTTCCACGTGGGGAAGTCTGTCAATTCAAGCATCCCGACCCGATACTGCAGGAAATTGCACGTATCGAGTCTGACGCAGAGGTTTCTGCCGGCAGACCCTTCAGGCAGGAATTGCCCGCCGGACCTGCTTTCTTTTTTCAGCTGTCAAGCGCGCTCACCCCGGATGTAGTGTTCAAGCTGCTGGATAATGA
>Ga0366794_1193_pt1 | contig 1185 bp, 1 predicted proteins | sample BONcelN113001C14_FD_207043 | JGI IMG/M metagenome (GOLD analysis project Ga0366794, IMG submission 207043) | Enriched cells from coal bed in the Powder River Basin, Montana, United States - BONCAT cells N11 rep3 HSBNCT.N11.300.1.C14 ...
CATTGCCGGATTCGGTTTTGCGGCGCAATACCAGGCAAGGCTCCTTGGCGTCGATGGCTAGCATCTCGGCGATGTCCCTGGGCGCGCCCAGCGCCTCGATGCCGTAGCGCGCACCCTGCAACGGCGCCGCGCGCATCAGGTATTCGTTCGGCGTGACGCTGGCGAAATCCTGTTGCATGTAGTCCGGCGCCAGCGCCGGATTGACCCAGCGGTCCTCGACCTGGATCGGGATCTCGTTTTCGAAATGCACGATGACCGAATGAAACAGCATTTGGCCGGCCGGCAGCCTGAACTGCAGTGCCAGCGCTTCGCCGGCCTTGCAGCGCTCCAGCTTGTGCAGTTCGCTGCGATGGCGGTGGCCGCGCGCGCGGATTTCTTCGGCGATGCTCTTGATTTCGACCAGCGTGGCCTGGTATTTCTGCGGCGCCACATAGGTGCCGGAACCCTGGATCCGGTGCAGCACCTGATCCGAACTCAGCTCGCGCACTGCGCGGTTGACCGTCATCCGCGACACCGCGAACTGCTGCGCCAGCGCCGCTTCGGTCGGGATCACGTCGCCTTCCTTCCAGCGGCCCGATTGTATTTCCGCCAGGATAAAGTCCTTGATGCGCTGGAAGATCGGCACCTGCTGCGCCTGCACCCTTTGCTGTTGCTGTGTCAAACCACCCTCCCGTGCTGTTCCTATTGCAAGGATTTTATCATTGCGCATATTTGTATCGTCAACTTATCTTTTTATTGACTTAGTTGTATATACAAATTATTCTCTATTAAAATCTGTCCGCCCACGAGGAAACGCCATGCACACCGCACCCGATCATGCACATTTGACTAACGATCCGCGCTGGGATGCCAGCCGCGTGATCCGCGCGCCGCGCGGCCCCGAGAAAGTCTGCAAGAGCTGGCAGGCGGAAGCCGCCTATCGCATGATCCAGAACAACCTGGATGCCGAAGTGGCGGAGAATCCGCAGCATCTGGTGGTCTACGGCGGCATCGGCCGCGCCGCGCGCAACTGGGCCTGTTTCGACCAGATCCTGGCATCGCTGAAAGAACTGAACGACGACGAGACGCTGCTGGTGCAGTCCGGCAAGCCGGTCGGCGTGTTCAAGACCCATGCCGATGCGCCGCGGGTGCTGATCGCGAACTCCAACCTGGTGCCGAAATGGGCCAACTGGGAACACTTCAACG